>OBLI01000059.1_pt1 | contig 106322 bp, 104 predicted proteins | sample 1519701 | NCBI WGS metagenome assembly OBLI01 (sample SAMEA3663005, study PRJEB22513) | pig gut metagenome | biome: pig gut; feature: pig-associated habitat; material: faeces | place: France | collected 2012
AGGATGCGCTCTACCTACTGAGCTACAGCAGCAGATATGGCTGGAAGGAAAAGCAGTAACCTACCAGCCATCTCTCAAAGAAGCGTTGATTGAATGTTGTGGATATCCGACTACGATGCCAATGGGACCAGCATTGACACGGTTCACTGCGTTGGAGACCGCAGTATTAATTAGTTGCAAGAATCAATCTTAAAATGTATTGATATTCTTGATAATTTCTTCATGTTCCTGAGGCTGATTCTGTTTAATAGAGTAATTCAGAACAACGATCTTAGCGCAGTTCTTAATACTCTCTATCATATCAGCCTCAGTTTCCATAGGAAATCCAACGGATAATACATCTTTAGTCACAGGAGTCATCTCAAGAATAATCTTTTTGATGATGTACTCAATACATGACTTCATGTTGTTTTCATTGATGTAATTATCACTATCGGGATCTACATTATATACCTGCCACTCGGCAAGCTTCTGATTTACAAGCCATTCAAGTAATTCCCTAGAATCCTTGACCGAATAGTTGTGCTTCAGTGTATACAGGTCCTGTTCCATTTTCGTTTCTGTAATCTTGCTGAGCTTGTCCAGCGTACGTGTTAAGCTCATAATAAGCACCACCATTAGTGCCATTACCATAACCAATAAGATTACCACAGAAATTGTTATAATAGTTGTATTCATTGTAGCACCCCATGTTCTGTACGTTATTAGCCAGCTGATAGAAGGCAAGGTCTGTTAACTCGTTGTTTTTCTGACATTTTCTGATATAGTTTATGACTTTATAAGCTATATCCATAGTAATTCCATATCTATATTTAATAAGTAAGTCCCACCACTTACCAAATGTCATAGAGATTGGAATATAGAAGTCTGGATTATCATGATAGAGCTGATGAGCAGTCTCACTAAGCATCACGATAGGAATATTGTTATTTCTATGCTCTTGAGCAAGAAGACTAATGACATCAAATGTAGTACATCTTCCAACTGTATTCAACAGGTGTTGAGATATCAGAATAGTAATGTCATAGATGGTCAAGAAGTTATGATGCATCTCAATATTTGCCATACCATCTTGGATATTACCATTCACTTGACATCTATCCATTCCCATGCTCATAAGATAAGCTTTGTAAGACTTATAGGTTCTAGATTTTCTAAATCTTCTAATACAGTTATCTATGAATGACTTATACCTATCCATATCAGCAAGAGACTCTCTAGTCTGATAGAATGGTAAGTAGTTTTCAGCAGAAGGAAACCACATTACCGGAATTGGATCATTATTGTTTATATATTCAGCGGCAAGATAGACATTTCTATCTTTAGAGTCTGCTATCTTGGTGTCTTCATTATATGGAATAATGTCTGTAGACATAAAAATCACCTCTGATTAATAGAATGTCGGTGGTATAATATTTTTAATATTGGCTCACTTTTAAGTAATAGTATATAAACGGAGGTCTTTCGATGGGCAAGCATTATATCTTAGAAGCAAGCGATAAAGCTAAGATCATCGAGCTCTATCGCAAAGGTATTCCCATGACAAAAATTGCTAGACTCACTGGTTATCACCATAATACAGTGAGAAGTGTAGTCAAGAATGAGACTGGTTGCTACACTGAAGTGAATCCCAAGTTTCCAAAGAAAGATGATGAAGTCATCTATACTGCTAAAGCTCATAGAAAGACCGAAGAAGAGCTTAAGAAAGAAGTAATCGCCCTTTACGAAGAGGGTAAGAGTGTTGATGAGATCATTATCAAAACCAAGGCTCTTACCAGAACTGAGATTGAACAGATCTTGTTCGATAAAGGTAAGATCGAAGACGATACTGGCAAGTTTGTCAAGGCTGCTTCTGTAGAAGATGTAAGAGAATTTGCTTCTACTGTAAAACGTGGAGACAGATTCAAGATCAGTACTGGGAACTACAATACCACTTATGCTGACAGATACATTGTTGTAACTGTTCAGAATACTTATAAGAATCTTGTTGCCACTAATAAGGGCTACTTCAACTATGCTGATCTTTTCTATGGGAAGAAGCTCTAAATATTACAAGAATGGAGGAGGCTCAAAATGATTAAACCTACTCTAAGCAACAAAGTTTTCACAGAGAATCCTCTGTTGGATGAAATTGTATACAATGCTCGACAGTTAGCTACTGGAGCAGTCCTGAAAGATGAGGACAAAGCTAACAATGCTGAGACTGTAGACTCGATTCATATGGGCGATATCCTTATTGCTATCAATAGAGGAACTATCAAGTTCAATAACTTTAAGTACGACTCAGCATTCCTGAGACAGTACTATGTGAGTGAAGTTGAAGTTCAGAAGTATGCTATGGACAATAGTCTTATTCCTGAATCTGATAGACCTACTCTGTTGAAAATGGCAGTAAAAGCCTTCACTGAAAACTATGAAGAGTACAATAACTACTATCGTATGCTTCATGGTCTTCCTAACTATGATGAGACCGGAATCTTTGAAGGGCTCTGGATAGATACAAAACACATTGATGAGTTCTCTCCTACGAGCATGGATCACATCAGTAACATGTATCGAGAAGAGTATGAAGAAGATGAGTATGGTAATAAAATCTTAGTATCAGATTACCAGCTTATTCATGAACTTGGTCTTGCTACCAAGAACATTCTGTTCGACAATGGAACTTGTGAGCAGATCATCAATGCATCTGCATATCTGGCTAACTGGGAACTTACTCAAGATGATGTCATGTATGTAATGCATATTGGTGATAGAGAAGTAGACTACTATGATGCTCGAGTAGCAGAGAAGTTTGCTCTGCTTTATTGCCCGTCTTGTGACTCTGAAGAAGTGAAGAGAAGATTCAAGGATCTGTTTGAAGCAAACAGACTCTATCTGCTCTACACTATGTATTCTGAAGCTTACAAGTTCAGATCAGATTACTATGACAACTTCATGATGATTTTCTTGGTCATTCAGACTATCATTGACATGATAGTCGAATTGCCTGAGTATATTATCAGAAGAGATGTATTTGATACCAGAACCTGTAAGTATATCTTCGAGTCGAATGGAGTCAAGTACTTCAAGGACATTCCTCTCAAGTATCAGATTGCTCTGGTAAAGAACCTCAATAAGCTTATTAAGTTCAAGTCAACCGATAAGTGTATTGTGGATATCATTTCCATCTTTGGAGCTGAGAATATTCAGGTCTTTAAGTACTACATCATGAAGGATCATAATGTGGTGCTTGAGAAGCCCATTGGTCAGAAGGAATCCGATGTATATTACCTTGACAATACTAAGGAAGTCATTGACCAGCATGGAGATTCCTATACCAGACAAGATAATGACTCCAACTATGATCTGAAGTTTGTCAAAGTTCCTCTCCAGGGGAAATATGATGACTACATCAGAACCGATGCCAACATCTACGACTACGATGCTGTTGTGGATGGAGATGGCCATTGGATTGGAGACCAAGACTACCAGACGGTAAAGAGCGATATCAAGGATCTGGACTTCACTATCCTTAGATCTAAGTATTACTCTATCGAAGCTGTTATTGATCTTGCTAAGAGAAACTTCACTATGGTGTATTTCATGAATATGCTCATGTACCATAATATTGATGAGTCTCTTCTCAAGGTTAATATTCCTACCATCTCAACAACGAGAAAGTTTGAGCTCATGGATATTATCTGTACTCTCTTCTCTCTGAGTTATATCTATTATGGTGTCGAAGATACCATCATTGATACCAGAGCTAAGGCTGCACAGATTATGGGCTTCAACATGGATGCGGATCTGAGTAAAATTTCTACTTGGCTGGATGAGAACCATAAGGGTCTTACATTGAAAGATCTCCATGTGGATACATTCCAGGTTCCTGAGAACGGTAAGATTATGTCCTTCAATGAATTGCAGGATATGTTCTTCACCAATAAGGATTGCTATGATCACATCCATGAAGTGATGATGAATCCTCCTTCTAAGGAGATTTACGATGCCTATAGATATATCTACAAGGCATTGTTGACTACTGATCGAAACATGGAGTACTTCCTTGTCGGAGAGAATCCTGTTGTAGATCAGTATAAAGCTGCTGGGTTCAAGAGGAAGTTCATTAGTATTCCTAAGAATATTGAGTACTATTGTCCTCATTGCCATGCGCTAGTAGATCCTGCTATGGCAACATCTGGAACTCTTGTATGCCCTGTGTGTAAGAAGGTAATTGGAGACATTGCTGTTGAGCAGTATACTAATATCGATGACTATCATCGGGACTATCAGTGGATGCTTGACTCTATGGATGAAGAGACCCTGTACTTCTCCATTAGAAATGACTTCGATACTTCTCACATGTACGATCTATATATCAAAGAAGGTAATTCTCTTAAGAATGTAGGCACGGCAAGAATGGCTTACACTTATAGAGAATTCCTGAGATATAAGGATGCTACTCTGTTCACATTCTTGACAGAGATTGTGAATATTAGAGCGTCTGAAGCAAGACAAGAGGCTTGTGTCAATGCTATCCAGTCGATTACTACTTATCTCAAGGACTATATCGACCAGGATGGCGATGATGCTATTCCTCTTGACACTGTATTCTCAGGTCTACCTTCTATTTCTCTTGATTTCATCAAGCAGTATGTCACTGAAGTCATTGACTTCTTTAAGTCTTTCAAGATCTTTACTCATGGATCTTCTATCATATATACGATCACAGATCGGTTTGAAAACTATGTACAGCTCATCGACCATATTCTGCTGAAGTATCTGTTCGATAAGAGCGACATTGTTAAGATCGAAGATTATCTTGAAGGAAAAGCTACTCTTGATCATGGTATGCTGTTGATGAAAGGCCCCGGAATTGGAGTCTCTCTTACTGAGAAGGAGAGACATGAACTCATTGACAAAGTTTGGTTCAGCATCTATAGATGGCTGGAGAAGAACTACTCTGAGTTCTACAATTCCGATAACTATAAAGATGCTGAAAAGGTCATCAGAGAGTATAATGAGCGAGTCACAACCTACTTCAAATCTGAAGACATTATGTCCAGCAGATATATTGAAGAGATTCAGGATTATGCTACTGATGCTATCTTGAGAATGGTAGTGGCTCTTACTAAAGATGAGCACATTGATTTCAATGAAAGCATCTATACAAAGGGCACTAAGATTTTCGATGAGTTCTACAATGAATGGATTGCTGACCTTATTCTTATCATGGAGAAGAAGGAAGTCTCTGATAGTATGCACTATCAGGATGACTACATCAGAAACGATCTGTATGATTTCTACACTAAGTATGATATCACAGATGGTAGACAGTCCAATCATGTCAATTTCCATCTTAATGATGAGGGCTGTGGGCTCATTGATGCTATAAATCTTATTGTGACTCAGGAATTTCCTGAGCATTCGTTCGACAGCTAACTCTGAAACATTTTAATAATTAATATAGGAGGATAGATATTATGCCTACTAATAAGCGCATGAATCTCTTTGACTCTAGCAAGAGCAAAGAGACTACAAGCGTCAACAGAACTTGGGCTCGTGGTGAAGTTATCTTTAAGAAACTTGGCACCGACGAGGTTCTGTTGACTCTGCATAATAAAGTCATCATCGCTGGTTCCCAGATGGTAGCTTCTAAGGTGTTTAACCTGCCTGAGCTGGTCCATCTGCCCACCTATAATGAGTCCCTGGATCTTGAGAACTCTGTTGCTCATGGTACTTCTCCTGCCAACACTCCCAAGATCTGCCTGTTCTGCTGTGGTACTCAGGGTTGTGGTACTGAAAATTCCCAGGTTTATCCTGTGAAGTATACTAAGCGTATCGCTCCCTCTGGTGACCTGGTTCCCTTCCGCTATCAGCTGAAGCAGAACGATCTGTCTGACGAGATGCGTGCCAAGTACTTTGGCCGTAAGGAGACTGCTGATCGTTACGCATACTACTTCAAGGCGTTCGAGTCTGAGCCCAAGATGTATATGCGCTATGTGGATGGCACCGTCATCGATGAGAACCTGTATGATTCTCAGAATGAGACCGATGCTGAGACTTTCGTTGAGATGTCTCTGCAGATCACGAAGGATGACTTCCGTGATTACTTCCGTGCTACTACTTCTATCAACGATGCGAAGATTAACTGCATCTCCCTGCTGTTCGGCTGGTACACCGAGTCTGGTGGTTACAAGTGGTATCAGGATGTCATTCCTCTGACTCAGCTGAACATCCCCAACGAGAATCTGATCGACCTGACCAAGGGTATTGATATCACTTACCATATCTACTTCTAATCTACGGAGGTAGACTTCTATGGCAGGGAGAGTATCAAAGAAGATTACAGACAAGGAGCTCTATCAAGAGCTCCTTAGTCTTAAAGAATCTGATATTACTTCCTCGTATATCTATGACCTTTTCGGTGAGTACGATGGGGTTACCAAATGTAATCCATATGATCTACTTGACATTCCTGCTGGGTACTATGGCCCTGAAGGGAAGAAGAACAAGAATAAGTTCACCACTACTGTGGGAATTTGGCTGTTCAACAAGTGGTTCATTGAGCAGGATCTCTTTGATCTGTTTGGCTATGTAAACAAGACCATCGACTCTGGCCAGCTTGATGATATGAATCAGGCTTTGTCATATGCTCTGATGGAAGATCGTATCACTGTTCAAGTTCTGAAGAGATACTTGATGAAGACTCAGCTTGCAATGCAGTTTGTAACTGTACTTGCTCCTAATTACAGCGAGGAACTTCTCACTGTCAGTGTAAAGATCGACAAGAAGAAAGATGAGCTCATCAAAAAGTATAAGAAAGAGCTTGAAGAGGGAGACACTGTTGTTGCTGAACAGATAGAGAAGGAGCTCATTGCTTATGCAAAAGAGCTTCTGAAAGATGATCCTGCTATGGATTCATTTGTATCCGGTGCAAGAAGTAATATCAACAACAATTTCAAGAACATGTTCATCTGGAAGGGAGCTACAAGAGATCCCAACCCTGATGCTAAACAACAGTTCCGTATTGCCACTTCCAACTATATGGAAGGTATTAAGAGAGAAGAGTACTCTCTGTACTCTAACTCTGGTATCGAGGGTGCATATTCTCGTGGTAAGAAGACAGAGCATGGTGGCTATCTGGAAAACTTGACTACTATGGCTTACCAGGATCTTATCCTGGATGAACCTGGTACTGATTGTGGAACGGATAGATATATTGAAGATACGATCACTCCAAAGAATGTGAATCGATATATCTACAATAACATCATCATGCCTAATGGTAAGCTTGTCGAGCTTAACTCTCAGAACATGGAGAGATTCATGGGTAAGAAAGTTAAGATGCGTATGGCTTATCTTTGCCCCCATGAGAAGCCTTGCAATGCTTGTGCTGGAAACTTCTACTACAAGCTCGGAATTAAGAACGTTGGTCTTACTCTGATGCAGGTCTTCTCTATTTACAAGAATAAATCCATGAAGGCATTCCACGATAGCACTGTTCAGCTTACTGAGATCGATACCATGAAGGCATTCGGTCTTGAGTAATAAAGTGGAATAGTAGAAAGGAGACCATGATATGATCTCCTCAGTTTCTTTGTCCCATCGAGATACTGATGGGTATTATGACCTTTTGCATAACAGAGTGCAAGTTAGGGGTTTCGTGCACTCTGATAATGCCGAGGAAGCCAAGATGATCAACTATCCTGGAGTCCTTCAAAATATATACTGTATCACAATGGACGGACGAGTGTACTCGATCATTAATGAAAACTATCTTGAGTGGGGAATACGAGCCGGGCTTCCGTATGTAAATCTTTCTAGCGTTAGGGAAAGAGGAGTGTCGTTGGAGCCCTTCTATATTCGAGACTTGATGGCTTATAGCTATATTGCAAACGCAAGTAGTTATTTAGAGAGGGGCTATCATGCTGTCAATATAGACGGAAATCCCATGAATTGTGTTTACACTAATATCCTGTATATCGGGCAGTCCTTCTGATGCCAAAAAGAAAAAGAGATATCCCCAGGGGCTTTGTGCCCCTGGGGATTTTCGTCTTAAGTTTAAGCGTTGGGATAATAATTCTTTGCGCGATTTATAGCCTCTTCGTATTCACCCTGAGGCAATTTGCGAATGCCTACAATTATATCGAAAGCATAATTAACTGTTTTTGGATCAATAACGATCGTGTCTTCGACTCTGCCATTTGCATTATAGGCTCTTCCAGTTTCATCATCAATCCAAACACATCTCATGGATCTACCAACACATCCGATAGTGCCTCTGCCGAGTTTGGATTTGAGAGCTTTCGCAAATGCAAGAGTATTTGACTGAAGATATCTTGTGGAATCATATTTGTCGATAAAGCCATCTTCAATATACTCTTCTTCGATGAGCATCTTGATATGATCAAGAATTCTGAACTCTTTCTGATCAGAGTCATTATCCTTTCCATCTATCCATGATGCATATCTACTGGACCAAACAACAGCTCCTGTATATCTGAATTCATAGAAATTGAATCTTGCTGCATTGCCGAACAGATTGATCGGGACGGGAGAGAATATGGTTCCACAGATTTCGCTGATATCCGTAAATTTGTTGGTAATGATTGCCGGTACTTTCTGTTCTTTGTCATATACGACGTAATATCTGTAGCCGCTGTAATATTCATCCCTGAGCACGTATCCTGTATAGAGAACCTCGTACCATTTTCTAAACAGCCTGATCTTTACAATTGAAAATTTGCCGACCTCTTTGATGATCTTGGTTCCATCCTTAGGAATCTTTGCGTTTTCCATCTCTTCACGATCAATCTCTTTAGCCTTAAGGATATCCATTTGATTTTGGAAATCCTTCCTGTAAATGACTGGAGATTTCTCATCAATTTTCAGATCATTTTCTACGAGATCGAAAGTCAGTGAACGTCTCAAGCAATTTATTTGTTTGCAGGTGATAAAGAGGCGCAATTTACACAGCTCATCGGCATGGACATAAGATGCGCGGTATGCTACACTTGGATTGATTCTGTCCTTCACAAAGTAACAGAAGTAAGTGGTTCCTTTTGTTCGAGGAAGAGTGCTTCTCTTGATATTTACCGTATCGGTAATCAAGCCATTGGAACCTAGTAATGACGCAGGCCTAAATATGATTTCCTCGTCTCCATTGAAGTCGATCATTTCTACTTTTTTCATTTTGTACCTCCTATAGATTAAAATATTTACAACCTTTCTATTATTGATTTCCTCAATATTATAATATCTAATTGAAAAATAATGAAATACAATCCCCAGGGGAGCAAAGCCCCTGGGGATTTTTCGCTTTAATTATGCATTGGGGAACGTGTCACAATACTTTTTGATCAGGAATTCAATCTGCTCTTTAGAAGCGCCGAGGTGGTCCTTTTCACTAAGGTGTTTGAAGTCCTTGATAGAGCAGAATGGATCGGTGACAGGGATCATAGCCTCAGCATCGCCGATATATTCACCTTCGATATCATAGTACCGATCATCGATATCTCTCCAGACTACATGACCATAGGGAGCAGCGATATATACTTCGCCTCTATTGAAAGCTGCCTTGAGCATCATGGCAAAGTAGTAGCAATAGCCAGCCATATACAGCTTACGAAGAGCATCCCATTCCACACCACAATCACAGGCTGTTCTGATGAATCTGTTACAGAACTCAGATACTTCAGCGCTATGGTTGTCAGTGCCTCTCATGTCTCTGATCCACTCTTTGACAGCAGTGGGATCAAAGTATCTGTCAGTATAGACGAACTTATCGATGCTAATGCTTGCGCGATCATCATTATCCAACTTAATAGGTTTGTAGGTGATGATAGTGCCAAAGAAGTTCACATAGACAAAGTGACTGATATCACAGGGATCTCCCCAATCATCATCACAGTGACGGATGTCATAGATAAAGGATCCGTCAGGGACAGACTTATGGTTAATTCTTCCATCGAAGAATAAAGCCTTCTGACCGATACCAGTCAGTTCAATTTCGGCATATTTGCCATTGATCTTATCAAATTCACTATAAGCCATTATTCGTTACCTCCAGCTTTAAAATTGTAAACTAGTTTTAGAATTTCCTTCGTTTCTGTACTCCTTGTATTTATCGGAGCCTTTCCAAAACTCCAAAATGTTATTTACATGACCTTCTACGTCAATATTGAAAGCCTTGATGATCTCATCAGCATCTTTGAACTTGTAGATGGATCGAGCAGCTTTGATGAAATCAACGTCTTCACCATAACCATAGTGCCATAAGCAAGGAACTTGACCATTCCAATCCTTGCTATTCTTATCTCTCAACTTCAAGATGCTTCTCATAGGATATTCAGCCTTGCAATTTACAAGATTAAAACAGCAAATTGTATAGCCTCCGCTACTAAATCCCCAACGCTCGTCAAGGTCGATAAAGGTTGAATTATGAGTAGGAATATATAGCTTCACAGAGTTGTATGTCCTTCTACCATCTTCATTCCACTCTTCAATGGTGATGATAGATCCAGTGTTCAGATTAGCCCAAACATGGAAATCATTGTTCTCATTAATAGGCTCATTGTACTCATTGACATAGCCGAAAGATTTGAGCACTTTCTGGAACTCACTATAGGGAATGGTATCCTTGTCATCGTAGCTGTAATAGAAATCGCTAACAACATTTTCCATATCAGCCACAAAACAGTTTCCAGCATCTCTATAGCTGGTGATCTTTGCAAATCCATTGTGAAGATCTTTCTGGTTTCTGATGATGATCACTTTGCCGTAATCAGTGTAAGCAATCAGCTTACCATTTTTGATGGATCTGTGGAGTCTGCGAGGCCTATCCACAGATAAGTATCCATTTAATTCCATATCTTTTTCCTCCCATTGCTTTAGTATTTACTGGTTTAAATCTGTCTCAAAAATTAAAGGACATAGGATTTCTCCTTGCGCTTTACTATCACTATTATAATATCTGCTTGAAATAAATTTAGGCTAGAGGATTTCTCCTCTAGCCTTTTTGGTTTAAAGTTTACTAAAGATATCGCTCAGATTTCCAGCAAATCTGGGATCGCTAGACTCACCAGGAGTTACTCCTTCATCGTACCAGATCTTATTCAAGTCATCAGTGATGTCCTTATAACCAAGCTGATCCTGTTTCTCCAAGAACTCTACAGGAACATGATGAGCAGCAGCTAATGCTTCTCTACCAGGCTTAGTAGATCTGATCTTCTCAAGAGCTTTCTGCTCTTCAGCTTCTTGCATCTTGTAGAAGTCTTCCATAGTGATTCTCTTGTTCTGTTTAAGGAACTCGAGTTGCTCATCAACCATCTGAGCAGTCTTATCTGTAGCATCTTTGAAGATATTCGGATCAAGATAATCTTCTTCCATATACTCTTCTTCCAGAATATAGGAAGTCTCATCATAATGATCATCAGTGTAGATCTCAGTCTTCATCAAGTGGAATCTTGTAGCAAGATCCTCACCATGATAGAACACGTACAGAGCCCACAGATAAGAGAATACAAGGTCGTCGTGTGCATCGTCTGCATGTTCGACCTTACCATTCGGTTTTACAACCATAGTACAGAGCTCATCGTAGATCTCCTTACTAAGGAACTTATCACGATGATGCTGTACTCTCTGATGTAGCAATTCAATAAGCTCGTTACGCTTCTTATGAGAAGAAGTAGAACCATAAACCTTGCACTTACGAGGTTTACGTCTAACAGTAACACCATCAAATTGCTCTTCATCAATGCGATCTTTGATCTCGTAATAAAGATTCTTCTTAATGCTTGTACGAAGAAGCATCTGAATTACTGAGCTACCAAAGCCCCCATTGTTCTCAACATTGACGATAGCATTCTTAGCATAGTTGGTGACGAATTGGTAGATAAGATCTGCCAACTCAGGCATAGTAATGAAATTCGACTTGAACGTGGCAAGTACTTTAGTAGTCTCAGAGTCGATTACTGTAATTGCAGATGAGTCTCTATGAGCTGCAGATGCAACGTCGACTCCGATAATAGGAGGATACATACTGTTGATAGGTATTGTATCCCAGAACTTCATTACAAACTGTCCAGCTTTGCCGAATCTCAATATACTTCTAGGCTCTTCTTTTACTTGAGCACCAATAATGTCAAGATCTTCTCTATTGAAAGGACTGTTATCTGCAGTCTTAGCCCATTCCAATAGAACCTCACGACGAATCTTAACCCAGTCTTTTTGCAGATCTTTGACCATCTTATCGAAATACTTAGTACCATTACCAAGCATCTGATAAGTATAACGGATATGCATGAAGTTAGAGTCAGGATTGCTGTCGATAAGAGCTTTAAGCTGATCATAAGAGAGATCATAGAATCTCTCGTCCCACTCAGTAGCGTTGAGTCTGACACGATTTGCAAACTGACCTTCACGAGTTGTAAGATCTCCAGGAGTAGTAGTGATAAGCATTCCATAAGGAGCACCGTTCTTAGCAGCATTCTCAGAAGCCTTAGAGAAAGCAGGTGCAGCAGCTGTATATACGATGTCATTATAAGGAAGGAATGCAAACTCATCATAGTACTGAATAGCAACAGTAGCACCACGTCCTGCGCCTTCTGCAAGAGCGGGAGTACGAGCACCAGGCAATGTTGTGATGAGGTTACGGTTGATAGGATTCTGTAATGTTTCTGCAGTATTAGGCACCCTAACCTGTTTACCATCAGGACCGATGACAGCTTCCATTCTAAGATATTCAGGAAGAGCTGCTCTCAAATTCTTCATGGTTCTCAAGTTAGACTTAGAGTCATCGTGTTTCTTATTAGCAAAAATGATACGGGTATTAGTAGCACCGAAGTTGAATACCCAAAGATACCAACAAAGTGCTGATATAGTCTTACCATGCTGACGAGGAAACTCTACGAACTGATTTATGTTGTAGACGAACATGTAGTTCATTGCCAAGTTACCGCGTGATAACTCGTATCGTTTACCAGATCCTACAGCACCGCCTTCTTCGGGCACCAAAAGAACTTCCCGGATGAAGTCAATACATATCTTTACTATTGGTCGTTACTCAATAGCCACATAAAGTGCTCTAGGTGTTACCTAGAGATTAGACTATATCATGGCCTATTTGTTTCCTGTAGTCATAGGATCTATAGGATTTAGTCTGTCATTAAAACAAATAGGTCTGCTACCACTCCGATACCACTTGGCATCTCCTCCGACTTCTCGGATAGTCGTTGAACCAACACAATATTTGCTGAGTTCCTCATATGGAATCACCGGCACATTATTGTACAATATCACATCATTGAAATAATGTGTCAATCTAGGTCTTATATAATTGAACAAATTAGCTGCAGCTTCTGGTATTGTAAATCTACCATATGTAACTCCATTAATTCTGGTTTGCCATGAACCATCTTTGTATAAAACTCCAAAATATCCTGATGATGGGCCATCATCTTTTTCATATCCCATCATCATTTTATTATCGTATGAAGAGATCCAAATACATGTATCTCTTGAATAGATTCTTTGTTCTTTAGGAATATTAAGCTGCAAATAGTCTTTGTCCAACTGGTAAATTCCAGGGAACATCATTTTCTTTTCGATATTAGGAAGAAACATTGCATCCATCATGAATTGAGTAAAGTTAAACCATCTAGGATCAACTTTAACTCCTAGGGCACCATAATATTTGTAGTCACGATCGGATTTGTTGTAACACCTATTTATCATATCATTCCACGGTTTGTAGAACTCCATGATTTCGGGATCTGAAATTGTTAATCTAGATCCTACATATCCTACTCCAGCTATCACAGGTTTCATGTAATCTCTTACGGCCTTATGTCTAAGACAGTCATATGTAGCATCCATTAAACATCCAGTATCAAGGAATCTGACCACATATCTATCTATTTTAGGAGCTTTGTTTTCTGGCCAGAACCCACACTTACCAACAACTTCAAATTTTCCATAGTTGTTACTGTCGTATACTCTTCCAATAATATCTTGATCCAGCATAATTATACCTCCGGCATTTTATTTTTGTGAGAATATAAATTATGCTTGTGTTGGCTGCTGATTGAACATTGATAATAGACCTTAGGACTTCTATAGATGGGAATACTCTATAAAAGCTTTTATTTCACCATAGCCCATCCTGATACTTGTTTCTGTCTTTCGACTCCATATAGGCAATCAGGCTTTAGCCCTTTCCAGCAATTCAGTAGCATTCAACACCATGTCACCATGATGAGGGGCGCTTCATTTCACCAAAAGTTTGTCATACACTCTCTCAATATACGCATCTTCATCTGAACAGAGAGCGTAGGATCTCTTGGATTCACTCCCATAAGTCCAGCATCGTATATTAGAAGAAAGAATTTGTTATTCTTGATACCTCTAGCTTTTAGGAAATAGTGCATATCCATAAAGCTCTGGTTTGTAGTAGTATCCTGGTAGTATACAGTCTTAGGAGCCATAGGCTGAGGAACTATAGCCAAAGGTAATCAACTCCTTTCATCATAATTAAAAATGCCCTATTATTAATGAAGTTTCACCTATAGCAAAACACTCAGGTAATACCAAGGGTATTTTACTTTTTAAAAAGGAGAAGATATTAATGGTACTCGCAATTATCATTGTAGCGGCACTGGTATGCTTACTTGGTGCTGTATACTTTGGAACAAAAGCCAAAGACAAAATTCTTGATGAAGACACTGTGAAGTTTAACACTTCCAAAGTTCTTGATGCTCTGGTCAATACCAACTCAGAGCTTTATAAGTTCATCAAGAAATGCGTTCACGAGTCTGTGGATACTGCTCTTATGAATGGCGGGCACGACTACAATTTCTTCAAGGATAATATGGCTGAGACTATCATTGCTATTCTTGATCATGATATTCAAGAACATGGCGCTGGATGGATGAATACTGAAGTAGAGCCTATTATCACTCAGGAGAATCTTGCTATTGCTGTAAGATCTATTATGAATATGCCTGAGATCGATTCTGAGATTGCCAGACTATTTGTGGATAAAATTACAGCAAATATTTCTGAAGCAGAGTCTCACGAGAAAAATGCTCTGGAAATGAACAAAGAATTCGATGAAGCTCCCGGAAGAGACGAAGAATTGCATCCTAGAATCCCCACTCCTGGGGAAGATAGCGAAGACGATTCTGATGAGATGTCGATTGAAGCTCTCGCCAGTACAGGAACAGTTGAAGATGTATAAAATCGTCTAAAAAAGAAAAATGATAGGGAGAGAGTCGTAATGACTCTCTCCCATTTATAATTCTCCTCTCAGTAGCAAGAATAGTATAAGAATTCAGCATTCGCCATAATGTCAAAGTTCTTGATCGGTAATCTGTTAGTCTTTGTAACAGAAATAAGTGTTCCCGATCTTTTCGTACACTCCATCGCCTTGCTTGAATTCGGCCTGGAAAATAACGTTAGCAGGAAGGATCGATCCGCCAGCAATTAGTTCTTTTGCAACTTCTATATTCAAATCTGTGGGAGTCTTATAAGCATTCCCATCATTGAAGCATGTATATTGGCCTTCGGCCAAAGCAACGTCCTTAATACTATGGGCGTATTGAAAATATTTTTCACTATGAAGTCTGTTCAGCACCACGGAACCTACATACATCTGATGCTTCTTAGAACAGTTCTGGGATTCACCAACAATTACCATGAGAAGATACTTGTAATCTTCTTCAGTATACTGATAGCCATGATCATCAGGAGTGTCAGGGAACTCAACTGTCTCCTCCACCTTAGGAGCAGGAGTTTCTACCTGAGCTGGTTCATTGATATATTCAGGGTTTTCTTCAATAGGCTTAGCCTCTTCGGGCTCATTCAGATCAATGATAAACCCTGGGTCTTCTTCCTCTGGCATACTGTCATTTAACAGTAGAGACGTAGACAATGTAATCTCCCCATCACTGACAGGAAGCTCAGGCATCTTAGCCTTGTTATCCTCTACGACATAGGCTACCGTCTTAGACTGTGCCACAATATCTTCGTAGAAGGAATAAGTGACAGCGTTAACAGTCACTGCCGCAATGGTAATGATCAGAATAGAAATGATTCCGACCATCCGAAGCTTTGAGATCAAAGCATTCTGGCACCGTCTACGGATTTGAGATCTACGCATCATCTCATGAGCTTCGTAAACCTCTCTTCTCATCGTTCGTGTGTTCATTTTCTTTGCCTCACTTTAAAATAGATTTTTTCTCTGGCGGGATTAATAAGTACTGAATCCTTGCTCATATCTATAATACCTGCCTCAAAAATATTTTAATTTAAATCGCAATAAAATTGAAATATTATTCACTGTGGAACGTGATAATAATTCTTAATTCTCTTGCCGATTTAGTTATCTTTTTATTTTTGAAAAAGGAGAAATCGATATGACCGAGTTTAACGGAACTCCGTTCCAGTACAATCCTGCCGTTACCAATGTTAACATTGATAACCAACTCGCTGGGGTATTGTCCCAGTTCAACGACGACTACATCATTGACGTGATCAAGGATTCTCTGAATAATAGATTCAGAGTTTATTCCCTGCCCAGCCCCAATGTAGTCGCAGCGTTTGAATCTACATTCAAACAGCTTACTGACGGGTTCTCTTCCAATGCTGATGCGATCTGTGAAACTCGGAAGAGAGTATATATGAACATTATCAACGTGATCTGTGATTTCTACGGACTCACGTTTAATGATAATGACGAAACGGATTACTATTCTGCCGCCTATTGGCTGTACGACTTCCTGGTGTCCAACTTCACTGAGAATCTGAAGAATTTTTATTCTATCTTCCTCATCAAAGAAAGTGCTCCTATCGTTTCAGCCCTTGGGCTTGCAAACCTTCGCAAGGAGAATGATACCACTCTTGGATATTCCAAGAGATTGTTCAAAGATCCTAATATCGCAATGATTCACTGCGATATCGAATATGTCATCAATCAGATCGAGACTTTCAATATCGATCTGTGGACTATTCTCAATTGTGTGTATCAGTCCAACCATAATCTTCCTACCTATATCAATAGTCTGGTAACAGACTTCACTGGTGGATTCTTTAAGAATCATTACCAGACATTTGTTACCAAATCCAAAGATTCCGCAGATATCCTCACCTATATCAAACTCAATCTTCAGCAACTTGGTGGCCAGTTTGAATCTCTGACTGCTCCCACCAATGCTTAATAAATCAGTAAGGAGAACAGCACTATGCCTACTAATGAACGAGCAGAAATTGATGAGCTGTATTCTAAAATGTTGGAAACAGCAGATACCATTGGAAGAGAAGGATTTACTAAGGAGTCGGTAGATGCTTTAAAAAGTATCGAGGACGGCGTAAATGAGTTAACATTAAAGGAATCCGCACCTGAGATGCCTGAAAATCCCACTTCTACAGTATCTATTGATGCCACTTCTGGCGAATTCAGTGGTGAGAAGGTCATGACCTCTTACAATCCTACCACTGGCGAACAGTCTGTTGTTGATGGATCTGAATCCATTGCTGAGAAAATCGCTGAACGCCATCTCGACAATCTGATCAATGGAACTTCATCCATTAGTGATGATATCCTCAAGGAAATGCTCACTGAGATGGGCAATAATTCCAAAGATTCTACCAACGTTATTGCCTCTCTGATCGCTCGCCGTATGTCTGGAGAAGACTTCGATGTATACGAGGCTATGCCTCCTGAGTATAAGCGCCAGGTAGATATGATCTACTCTGATACTGTAGATAAAGCTGCTAAGAGAGGCATTAAAGCTTCTAATATCTACTCAAAGAAGTCCATTGCCATTATGATGATTGATGGTATGATCGAAGACTTCAAGAAGTCTTTCAATACCCAGATCGATCTGGACACCATTCTGGCTGGATTCGATAAGGATGTAAAGAAGATCTCTGATGAGTTCTCCACTGAGCTCGGTGGGATGATGATGTCCTTCGATGATGAGCGTAAAGCTGAAATCGATGCAGCTATCAAGCGCTGTGAAGAGAATGGTAAGACTGAAGGCATTGAGAAGCTCAAGGCTATGAAGGACACTATCGACGATGCTTACAATCTTACCAAGTTCATCGAGTTTTGCAAGACCTGTAAGATCAAGAACATCGAGGTCAAGGAACCTGAGAAGCGTGTCTTCTCTTACTTCAACAGCAAGTATGAGAAGCATCGATACACGATCAATGACATTCGTTCTTGCCCCACTATTCTGGATCGGCATCTCACTGAGAACAACCATCTGCAGAACACTCTGATCTGTATCGCCTTCTGTAAGTATTGCCAGAATATGAACCCCGATAACATGAATGAGCACACATTCATGTACTACTTCATCCGTAATATCATTGCTATCGATCACCTGAATCCTAAGGGTCGTCTGTACGAGGGTATGGATGATCGCTCCAAGCAGTTCTACGACAATTTTGTTGCTCGTCTGAAAGAAGCTCTGAATGCTATCATCTCTCGTAATCCCAGCTTCAGCAATGAAGCTTTGGAGGACTCTCTCCTGGCTGAGAACCTCAAGAATACGGATACTAGGCCTTCTACTAAGAAGCCCAGTAAGAAAAAGAAGTCTGGAATCAAAGTGACCTATATCGATCCTCCTAAGAATTAATTTCATAACAAAATAGTAATAGCTGTGAAGCTAGGTTGGCCGTGAGCTTAGTTTCAGGGGGACAGCTATTGGTTGCTTGCTTCCATGATTTTTCTTCCGTTTTTCCATGCATCTACACCTTCCGTGAAAATCCACAATCAAACTCCTTATTTCTTTTGGTAGCAGCCTCGTAGGGCGCCATGCTCTACGAGGTTTTGCTATGTATGATTGAAACTTAATAGTAATCAATTATATAGAAAGGAATGGTGTATAGCCAATGCTTCTTGATAACAAGTACACGATCGTGCCGTCCATCAAGTTCTCCCTGACGTACGATAATGGCGTCCGTAAGGTTATCACCGTTAAGACCCAAGATACAATTGATTGCTCTTACAAAAAGAATGGTGAGAAATTCTCCATCCGTGGCGTCGTTGCCAAGATTGGTTGTAATTTCAACTCCTCTCTTGGTACTGTAGGAACGACAGCGTATCTGCAGATTGACGGATCTTCAGAGTACTGTGGTCAGGTTGAATACATTCAGCCTTGCCAGGTTCTCGACCTCACCATTATCAAGACCACTGATACTATCGAAAATGTCGTCTGTTCAGTCGATAATGATGATCAGAAGATTACCCTTGTTCGCGAGAACGAGGTCGGCGCATTCCAGTACTCCATTGATGGAATCAACTGGAAGTCTCCCACTGCTTCCCAGGGTATGTCAGCATACGAATGTGCTGTTGCTCTTGGATTTGAAGGCACTGAGAAAGAATGGCTTGAGAGTCTGAAGGGTGAGCCTGGCGCTCCTGGCGAGGCTGGTGCCCTTGAGATCTACAAGGTGTTTTCTTCTATTGCCGAGGCTGAGAATAACAGTGCTCTTATTCCTGTTGGTAAGCTTGTTGCTGTTCAGTCTGAGCCCTCATCTATTCTTCTTGTAAGAAATGGTACTTCTGTACCTGGCTGCATTTGTGGTTGCCAGCCTATTTCCTACGATTCAAGTGTCGTAGCCGTTGGCTATGATTTTCTTGGATACCTCACTCTCGGTCCTGCTGGAGAGCCCGGTGAACCTGGTGAACCTGGAAAGGACGGTAAATCTGCATACGAGTATGCCCTTGAAGGCGGCTTTGTTGGTACTGAAGCCGAGTTTATGCAGTCTCTTGCAAGTCAGTCTGTAGCTGTGACTAATTTCTATATGGGCGAGTCTACTTGCTCATTGATGAATACTGTCATTGGCCCCATTGATCTTCGAATCTTTGGTTATACTGATGAGAAGACCTTCAAGAGTAAGGCTATCTCAAAGATCGATATCTCTTGTCCTACCGAACTTGATGATCAGACTCTGATCTTCGAGAGCCCTGTTATCCTTCGTGCTGTTCCTACTCTTCGTGAGGCTGCTCGTCCCAATCTGACTATCGGCAACAAGAAATACGTCGCCGACGTTATCATGAAGAAGGATGGACAGATTGGTGTCTTCCGCCGCATCGAGTATATTAAGTCTTACAATGGTGAGACTATCCTCGGTGACTGGCTGTCTTCTACTGGCGAGCTGGATATGGGTGCTGAGGTTCAGTATACCTCTTATGGCACATTCGAGCCCTTTATGGAGGGTGTGCAGTCTCAGTATCGTAAGCTTCATTCTTATGATGGGCAGACCGATATTCAGACTTCTGAAGACGGCTATATCTCTATCTCTTATCCTATCGATGTAACCAACTACATCAAGGAATATGTCGATCAGAGATCTGCTGAATTCCTGCAGGAGAAGGCTCCTGAAATCATTCGTCCTATCGTCAATGAAGTCATTGGTACCCAGCTTTCTGATAAGCAGGATAAGCTGACTGCTGGCAGTAATGTCACTATTAGTGAAGACAATGTAATCAGTGTTGACCTTTCTGGTCTGCCCAGCACTGATGACATGAACAGAGCCGTCAATAGCGCTGTGAACTCTGCTGTTGCTCCTATCAATAGCACTGTGAATAGCCTTAGCGGTACTGTAAACAGTCTCAATTCTACTGTCAACAGTTTGTCTTCTTCTGTTAACAACCTGTCTAACAGCAAGCAGGATAAGCTGACCGCTGGCAGCAATATCAGTATCGAAAATGGAGTTATCAGCTCTACTGCTTCTGGTGCTACCACAGAAGAGTTCACTGTGACCAAAGAGATGGGTGGTTTGTCCATTGGTACTGTTGTACCTGCTGGAACTCCTTATGAGGATCTGTTCCGTCAGATGCTGTCTCCTATTACTCCTCCTGATGAGTACAAGATCTACTTCGGTGTATCTGCAAGCATTCCTACCTCTCTTGATGGTCTTACCTCTAAGACTGTTGTTGAGACCGATGTAATCACTAAGGGTGTATTTAACAGATACACCTCTAATGATGAGCGCTTTGTGTTCGCATATCCTAAGACGACTGGCGAAGTGATTTCCATCAAGGATTCCAGTGGATTTGAGAATATCGATGGCTGGTCCCGTACGGAGATTGAAGTTGATGGAAAGGCTTTCTATGTGTATTACACTAACGAGACCCTTACTGTCACCAGCTTCAAGATCACCTTTATCTTCACTGAAGAATAACTTAATAAAGGAAGGGCTTAGTCATGATTTCGATTGTTCAGGGATTTAAAGTAATGACCAGAGATGCCGTTGATAATCGTATCTTGCTCTCTAAGAGTGAGATGAGAACTATCAATGACTCTCAGATGCCCGAGAAGTATTTCGCTATCTGCAAGGATGATGGCAAGCTGTATCTGTACGATAAGTCCAGAGTTGTAGCTGCCACCCTTGCAGAGGGTGATGAAAGCGAAGGCACGGGTAAGTTCACTCTGTTTTCTGCTGGCACTATCGAGTCCATTTCTGTGGATGGTGTAAAGCTTCCCATCGTTGATATGAACGTGGCATTGCCTCTGATCACCAACCTGCAGCATGGTCTTGCTAAGGCCGGTAAGGGAATCAGTGCTAATGAAGGTGTCATTAGTATTGATTTCAATGCTGTCGATGATGAGTCTCTGCCCTATAAGAAGGTAAACTTCAACGGGGCTACCATCAACGGCGGCAACATTTCTATAATCGAAGATGAAATTAAAACTCGCGTTAGACTCTGGAAGGATACCGATGAAAACTTTGAATCTATCAAGGATTCTCTTATCCCTCTGGATGGCGAAATCATCATTGTCGAAACCGCGAATGATGGGATCAGATATAAGGTTGGTAATGGTAAAAGCACTTATGCTGAGCTCGCCTTTGCTGACCAGACTATCCGTGATCAGTTGAGTGGCATTGTTGTCCAGGGTTATTATCATGAGGGGCAGTTCTTCACTTCCACCGCTCATGATATCAAGATCGTTCCCTATAGCTATAAGCTGTATATTGATCTTCCTAATGACAAGCTCTACTTCTACTCTGATGATGACAAGACTTATCATTCTCTCGTCGAACTTCCTAACGCTTCTGCTACCAAGGCTGGTATCATGAAGCTTTATGATACGACTGGCAACAATGAAGATGGAACTATGACGCAGAAGTCAATTACATCTGAGATTGCGAAAAAGTTTGCTGTAACTGCTGGTACCGATGAAGATCTTATCTTCACCGCTGGAGAGTAATCTTCTGCCAGAAGATACGGCACTTTTAAATATAAACTCTTTTAAAAACAAGAATCTTTTTTGAAAAGGAGTAATTATCTATGGCTCTGAGTCCTGTTTATGAGAACACCAACACTCTGAAGAAGCTGACAGTTGGCGGCGCTACCTACTTCCTGAAGGATGCTGACCTGCGTAAGCTGGTTGAGTCCTTCGGCTCTGTGGTCTACAAGGATGTCGTCACCACCTTCAACGAGGATGGTGCTGACATTGCTACCGAGGCTGCTACTGCTGCCTATATCAAGGAGAAGATCGCTGGCCTGCAGGGTGCTATGCACTTTGTTGGCGTGACTGGCGTCCGCGCTGAGGGCGACACCGATCTGCAGGTGATCGAGAAGTTCTACACCGCCAAGGGCGTGCTGCCCGCTGCTGGCGATGTGATCCTGGTTGGAGACAACGCTAAGGAGTACATCTGCTCCGCCGCTGGCGCTACTGCTGCTGCCGCTACCTGGGAGGAGGTCGGTGATCAGACTATCTATCTGACCATCGCTGCCGCCGCTGCTACCTACACTCCGATGACCCGCACCATCGCTGGTATCGACCTGAAGGACGATATCACTGCGGAGGAGATGAAGACCGCCCTGGGCCTGAAGGCTCTGGCCTACAAGGACACTGCTTCCGGCTCTGTGGATGTCATCGACACCATCAACAACATCACCGTCGGCAAGGCTGGCGAGTATAATGTTGCTGGTCAGACCACCGTGGACGTTGCCCAGACCTTCACTGCTCTGGACGTGACCCCCGCTGGTAACGTTACCGTGACTGCTGGCACCGCTGCTGCCGCTACCTATCAGAAGACCACCGCTGCTACCATCAGCGCTTCTGACGTGGGCGAGGGCCAGTCTGCCAACTACACTCCCGCTGGTACTGTGGCTCTGCCCAGCCTGACTGCTGGCGTGACCCTGCAGGGCGTGAACGTTCCCACCGTCACCGACGCTGGTACCTCCTACAGCCTGACTCCCGGTTCTGTGTCCAAGGCTGAGGACACTGCGAGCAAGTTCGTCAAGAAGGGCGTGTCCTTCTCTGTTGACGAGGTCGATGAGGCTCTGACTCTGTCCTACGTTGCCAACACTGACAGCGAGTTCTACTCTGACGCTCTGACCGCTACTGGCGCTGTGGACTACACCGCTCCCGTGCTGTCTGGTTCTCTGCCCACCTTCGGCACTCAGGAAGTCGCCGCCAAGACTGGTGCTACCGCTACCGCCGCTTATGACGGTGCTGCTACCTTCACCGGCACTGGCACCATCCTGGGCGCTGCTCTGACCTATGCTACCGACAATGCTGCTGTCACTCAGCCCACCTTCACCGCTGACTTCGAGGGCACCAGCAAGTCTGTCACTCCCACTGCCGCTACTACTGCTGCTGTGGCTCAGGCTGGTGGTAAGATCACTGTCGCTGAGCAGGATACCGCCATCACCCACACCACCAAGAAGGCTACTGTTACTGTGTCCTGATTGGTCTGGATACCTTAACAGTCAAGTAGCTTGAACTGGGCCCTCCTCACAGCGAGGAGGGCCTTTTTATTAAAGCTACTTCATTTCATTGCTAGGCTGAAAGGCGGATACATCAATGGATGAAAAGTTCATCAAGAAAATTAAGCTGACAGATGGTTCAACTTACTTTATCTATGATGCGGGCGCGCCTAGAAAAGCTGATCTCAACAATTATCTGCCTCTTAGCGGTGGTACCATTACTGGTAACCTTGAAGTAGATGAACTTATCCACGCTGGAAAACTCCAGATTGATACAATCGAGTATCAGAGTACTTCTACGGATAATGTACTGATCCAGGCCGCTGATGGCACAATTAAGAAGAGATCTACTGATAATCTGCTTGCTGATATCGGTGGCTTTTCTTGCTCGATGGATAGTGAGTCTGGTACACTGTCATTTAAACTCGGGAAGCAGTAAGTTTGATACTTACTGCTTCTCTTTAAAATAAACTAAATAAGGAGATATTTCTACCATGGCTGAAATTAAAGTTGTCAAACTTGGCGATGTATCATACGAGCTGAATGGTAAGTATATCCAGGATACCGCTGGTAATCCCAAGTCTTGGGAAGACATCCTTGCTCTGGCCAACTCTTCAAAGCTGGAGCTGAAGGTTGTTGATTCTCTGCCTACCGCTTCTGCCGACACCATGTCCTACATCTACCTGGTAGCTGAGTCTGGTGCTACTTCTGGTACCTATGTCGAGTATGTTACTCTGCGTTCAGGTACCTCCGGTTCCTACACCTACGCTTGGGAGCGTATCGGTACTACGGCTGCCGATATTGCTAGCAAGGCTGATAAGGGTACTTATACGTCTTCTTCCTCCGGCGCTCATACCCATACCGTTTCAGGCTCTGTGACCGTTCCCACTGTCAGCAAGACCAGCAAGCATCTGACTGCTTCTGCCTCTGGCACTGCTGTTGCTGGTAATGGTACTGCTGCAGCTATCACTGCTCTGGGTACTGCCACCAAGAAGGATGTTCTGGGCTCTTCTACCACCTTCGAAGTGACTGGCGGTGACGCTGTTACTACCAACATCAAGGCTACTGCTTCTGGTACCGCTGTTGGTGCTAACGGTACTGCGAGTGTCATTTCCGCTCTGGGTACTCCCACCACCGCTAACGCTATCACTGGCTTCGGTGCTCATACCACTGCGGATGTTGTTACCGGCTATAGCGCTCCCAATACAGACGAGGTCCTCGGTTCTGGTACTACGTTCAGTGTTTCTGGCGGCACTGCTAACACTACCAACATCAAGGCTACAGCTTCTGGCACTGCTCTGAGCACCAATAATGCTGACTTTGTTAAGTCCTATCCCGGTGCTACCAGCAAGATGGTTACCACTTCCATCACTCCTACTAACGGTACTGTTACCGCTAGCAAGGTCAGTGTCACTGCTGGTACTGCTGCTGCTTGGAGCGCTTCTGTTGCCAATGGCGTCCTGAGCTTCAGCTTCACTGCCAATAAACCCACCGCAGTGTCCGCTTCCAACGTTACTGCTGCCAAGGTTGGTTCTGCTGTGACTGTTGCTACTGGCTCTCTGTCTGCTGATGCAACTGGTGGCACTGTTATGACTGGTCTGGGTACTGCGACCACAGGCAAGGCTCTGACTTCTGCTTCTGTGTCTACTCAGCCCACTATCACCCTGGCTACCGGTGCTACCGCTGGTACTGGCGTCATCTCTGTTGCTACCGGTGTGTCTGCTATCACCGTTACCGCTAATGCTGATGACAAGGTCAATGCTATCACTGGTCTTGGCACTGCCGATACCACCAAGGCTATCACTGCTCTGGGTACTCCCACCACTGCTGCGGCTATCACTGGATTTGGTGCTCATACCACCAAAACCGTTCTCACCGGTGTTAAGGTCACCGCTCAGCCCACCATCGCCCTGGCTACAGGTGCTACCGCTGGTACTGGCGTCATCTCTGTCGCTACCGGCGTGAACTCTATCACTGTGGCTGCTAACGCTGATGATACTGTCTCTGCTATCACCGGCTTCGGTGCTCATACCACCAAGAATGTCCTCACTGGTGTTAAGGTCACCGCTCAGCCCACCATCACGCTGGCCGATACCGCTACCTCTGGTGGCGTCGAGTTCGTGTCTGCTGTTACCGTCGGTTCCGAGTCCAAGTCCCTGTCCAACGGCACCGCTGCTTCCAACGGCGCTCACACTCATACCACTACTATCTAATCCATTACGGATTGATAGAAGTTTATCTCTTGAGCATTACTTCCCCATCCCTTCATTGGGATGGGGATTTTATTTGAAAACAAGACAATTTAAAGGCTCAACTTGATTATAATACCTTGATGGAGGGTTTCTTTATGCTGACTTTTAAGTATAATAACATCCCTCCTTTTGCTAAGAGAGATGGAGATGCTCTTCTCTTTGATCAAGATGGTATTCTCGAGTATTATATTCCTGAAGACTACTTTGGATCTGGTAAATCCACCTCGGCTACTATTGAAGGTTCCTATGTAAAGCTCATGGGTTCTTTCAATTACAGGATTACCAATGAAAGAGGAGTCAAAGGAAAGCTTATGACTTTCAATTTCCCCACCATGTTTATGTGCCGGCCTGGTAAAGTGGAAAAGAAGAAGGACTTTAAGCTTGAAGAACATCTTGATGCAAGCGACTACAGAATCCTTACCTTCGCAAAAGGAGACCAGTTAATTACAAGATGTCATGTTGACCAGAACATTGACAACATGTCCGAACTGTTCAGACTGCATATCCAGACTGGTAGAATCCCCAATACCATTCCATATGATACTCTGTATCTATATCCCTTTGAATGTATGGCTCTTAACTCTAAGGGTTATACAGTTCATGCCCAGGCTATGGGACTTCTGTACTCCAAGATCTGCAGAGATCCTGAAGATATCTCAAAGCCTTTCCGTCTTTCTAAGACAATCAATTCGAAGATGACTGGATATACTCCGATTTCCATTAAGGAAGCTTCTAAGTATATCTCCCCGTTTGTATCTCTTACCTCTGAGAATATGGACGAGTCAATCATCAGTGCTGTATTGTTGACTGAGGATGAAAAGAACGGCAAACCTCATAAGGAAAGCCCTCTGGAGCGTGTGATTACCATGTAATTTCATACCCAGGACAAGCGCTCTCAGGCAACATTACAATAATTATATATTTGATGCCTTATCAAGTTTATAATACTTATTTTCATAAGGAGGAAACAGCTTATGTATGCTGGAACAAAAGTCAATTGGCATGAAGTGCTGATGGCTGACTCCAACAAGTCTTCCATTGACGACTCCCTGCCTCTGTTCTTGTGCGCATTTTCAGCTGATAAGGGTTCCGAAGAGATCACTGATCTTACTTATTCTGAATTCAAGAAGATGTATGGCGATACCGCCAACTTCTTCAAGTATGGTCAGCCCCTGCTGCAGGCTCATCAGATCCTGGCCGCTGGTGGTCGAGTTCTCGGTAAGCGAATTGTCGCTGAAGACGCTACTCTTGCAAACCTTATCATCACTGCCGAGGTTACCAGCCAGGAAGTGAATAAGACCAATGCTGATGGTCAGCAGCTGTATATCGGTTCCGATGGTCAGGAGACCACTGAGGTTACCGAAACTCTGGCTACCACTGTCTATGCCACTGTTAAGTACGATTCTGTTACTTACAATGTCAAGACTATGGCTGAGCTGGAAGCTAAGGCTGCTTCTCTTAAGACGGAATCTGTGTTCCCTCTGTTCATCATTTCTGATAACGGCCGTGGTGTGTCTGTGAAGAAGGTTCGTATCACTCCTGATTACGACACTTCCAAGAAGCTCACCTACATGCTGTACAAGATCGCCGAGATTGAAGGCGTCTCTGCCGTTGAGACTCAGCGCTTCTCCATGTATCCCGATGCTGTCAACACCATCAATGGTGTTCGTCGTAACATGGTTCTGGATAAGCACACTATGAGTCAGCTGAATGCTGAGATGTACACCGAGGGTTGCTCTGCTTTCGTTGAGAAGCTGGCTGAGATCACTGGCTATTCTGTCGATGATCTGTACACCTTCGATGTCCTGTTCGGCAAGACTGTGAAGCAGAAGGAGCTCGGTCTGATCAAGATCGATGAGACTGGCCTGGATATCACCAGCGAATACGGTATGGAGCTGAAGTCTGGTTCCAATGGTAAGTTTGGTGATGCTCCCTTCGCTGGCACTGTCGCTTCTCAGGAGTGGGCTGATCAGGCTATCGCTTTCTTCGATGGCACGTTCTCTGATGAGATCTTCGACCTGGATCAGCATAAGATCGACTTCTGCGTCGACGCTAACTATCCTGATGATGTAAAGGCTGCCATCGTTAAGCTGGCAGACTTCCGTGAGGACTTCTTCTACTTCCGTGATCTGGGCCTGAACATCAACAGCATCACTGATGTCTACGAGAAGGTTACTGATCTGAACTGGACTCTGACTCCCTTCGCTGGTGACTACATGAGCACCTATGACATCATTGATCCCTTCTCCCACAAGCAGATCAATGTGACCATGACATATGGTCTGGCTCCTCTGCTGGTGAATCACTACACCACCAACGTTGCTGCTCCCATTGCCGGTGAGTTCAACAACTTCGTAATCTCTGATTACGTGCCTGGCACTCTGAACATCATTCCTCGTGTGACTCCAACTGTCGATCAGAAGGAGATCCTGGATGATCTGAAGGTTAACTTCGTCAACCTGACTTCTGATAAGCTGCTGGCTGTTCAGTCTACCTACACTTCTCAGGATCACAATGGTCCTCTGAGCTACTCCAGCAATGTGATCGTAACTCAGATGGTCATTAAGAGCATCCGTCGCTACTGCCCGAAGATTCGCTTCATGCTGATGGATGCCAATGCTACCGACTTCGGTAAGTACAAGACCCTGATTGAGGATAACGTCATCTCTCGGTTCACTCAGTACTTCAAGAGCATTGAGCTCATCTACACTCGTGACGATGAGCAGATCGCTTCCAAGATCTTCAATGCCTCTCTGTACTGCTACTATCGTGACTTCCCGCAGGGTGAGGTCTTCGATGTGTTTGCTATCGAGGGTTCTCCTGACACTAACCCCATGGCGTAAACTGAGAAAGGAGGAAATCTTTCATGACTGGACTTAACTATATCAAGATGCCCCGTAACGTGACTGAGTACACGCTGATGAAGGGCGTCACTGATTTTTCCAATCTTAAGCAGTTCGACCTGTTTGAGTCTGGCTATTCCTTCCTGACTGTAGTTTCTGTTCCTCGTTTCATGCAGCTGCTGGCTGCCCAGGATACTAAGATCAAGAACCTACAGGATGGCGTCGTCCATATTATGGAAGGCGAGTTCCGTGGTCTTGACGGTATCCCTGATATTCAGGCTGATTCCGGTACCATCACCAACGGTGCTAACGAGCTGCAGCTGATCAACAATGTCACTATGGATACCAGTATTCAGGTGAGCATGTCCTTCTATGAGCGTTCTGGCTCTCTGATCACTAACTACCTGAACTACTATCTGACTGGCATTAAGGATCCCTACTCCAAGGCCAAGACTTATCATGGTCTGGTTGGTTCTTCTGTGACTGATCCCGGCCCTGACTACGAGGTCTTCACCTTCCTGTACTACGTCACCGATAACACGATGCGTAATATCGAGAAGGCTTACCTGCTGGCCAATGCTCAGCCCACCCTGGCTCCCAATGGCACGCTGTACAATCCTCAGCGTGGTACCCATGACTTCCAGGAGATCCAGCTGAGCTTCAACTGCTTCCCCATCATTGGCGACCAGGTCAACATGTATGCTGCTATGATGCTGCAGAACGACCTGACCACCACTGATACCAGCCGCGCTCTGATCCTCGACTCCAACAACTATAAATTCGATGTTTATGGTAGCAAGGTCGAGAACTCTGATGGTGGCTTCAGCCTGGTTGGTGACATCATGTCCAACAGCAACCTGGCTAACACTGTTGCTAGCAAGACTAACAGCGGTGTGCCTCTGGGCTAATCCAGACATAACAATCCCGGAGGGTCATTAAGACCCTCCGGGTTTCTTGTGTTTAATTAAACGTCAGCTAAGGCCTCATCGGAAGCATCATCAGAAGACTTAATTGCCATATCAAGAGCAACATTGTCTTTGATTTCCTTGATCTCCTCATCAGTGAGATAAGAAGGAATCATCTTACGGATAACTCTCTTCTTAAACATCTGCTTGGCTTCATCAGATTCACCAGCCATCTCAATCTCAACGATTGTGTCAGCATACTGAGATGCAGAGTTAATAAGCTGAGTGCTCTGAGTCATACTCAAGAATGCAGGAGGAGGAAGCATAACTTCGATCTCAACGTTTTCGTCGTATTCGAAGCGATAAATCTTGGTAAAGATTTCACTCAGGAAATCTTCAACCTTGAACTGTCTCTTCAGAACTTCACGGAGGAGCTTAGCATTCGTCATAGTGTAACGAACTGCAAAGTCCATACCAGTAGAAGAGTTGACGATTTCGATAGGAACAACAGGATTGACCGCAGATTCCTCGAGATTGTTGAGCAACTGATCAGGGAAGTCAAATTGTTGACCAGGCTGTGTATCAAACTGGATAGGAGCGTCTCCAGAAGGACCAACAGGAATGACAAAGTCATTGAAACGACCAACAATATTCAGAATATTGTTAACGCTTTCCATCTGGCGTACACCAAAGTTACCCTTCTTAATCGTTGATACAACGTTCAGAAGGCTCTGAGCTGTGTTAGTATCCAGTGCCTGCTTCACATAGTACACTCTACGATCGAAGCCTCTCGTAGTCCACCCAAGAATGGAGGTCAGAGACAGGGTAATCCATTGTTTTGCAGGAACCAGAGAATCCCACAGGTCGCTAATACCACGATGAGTCTCAGGATCTTCTCTAAACTTCAGATGATGGATATCATCAGAAGGAATGAACACAACGTCCATATCCATAGTATGAGATACCTGATTGTAGCGATCATTGAAACGAAGCATCAGATAGATCTCACGTTTCAGATCGGTATTGGCATTAATGAATGCCGCATCAATCTTCTGAGAGATTTCTCCAGCAACAGTACGAAGTAACAGATCTCTCTTGTTGATTTCATCCTCGTTGTAGTTCTTAGCACTGCTTACAGGAGCATTGTTAAACATGCCTGTGATAGAGTTGTAACCACGGAAGTTACCACTGGAGTTGATATCAACGTCCTCATACTGCTTGAAGCGAATATAGTAAGCACCAAACATAGTATCCTCAATATAGATCGGGATAATACGATCATGTTTAATAGTGCGAAGAACAGCACCATTTACCTTGAGTTTCTTATCTGTGTCACGCTTAGCACCAGCGAGACCATCAGCAGCAGTCTTGTCATCTTCCCATTCAAGCTCATCTCCAATAGTCTGGTCAAACTTGACTTCAGTGCTTCCACCATTCTTCTTAAGATGCTCCTCGAAGGAATGGTTAGTCTCATTTACAACAAAGGATTCAGACAAACCCCTAAGACTATCTTCACCAGCAGCCTTACGAAGATACAGATTATTCTCCACAGCCTCAGAAATTACCTTAGATTTATCAAAGGTGATCTTAATAGCAGCCTCACCACAATCATTCTCTGTGAGAATTGCGGTACCAGTGGCATCCTTGGGAATTAAATCCTTCAGTTCCACTTTAGATTCTGAGAGAGAATAACTAGTATTCTTCTTACGTTTAAGAAGCTGGTTAAGAGCAACACTGTAGGGAACGCAGTAGACAATCTCTTCGCCATACTTAGCGGCATCATCATACCACTTTTCTACTTTATTGGCGAGGTCATACTTTTTGATCATCTCGTTGATGTTGTTCTGGATGGCTCCATTCTTAGTGTCAGAAGGATTCTCACCTTTAGCTCTTACATTCATAAAGTCTTTGCTATAAGAATCAGAGCAAAGAACAGCATCACGTTTGATATCCAGAGCAGCCTGAAGCTTAGGCATATATCTACAGATAAGATCGAACTCATTATCAAGATCAGCAATCCACTTAGTCTTGGTATAAGAGTCCATAATAGATGCAATCATATCAGGACTTTGGAACAGGTTGGAGATATCATCGTCTCCGCCCTTACCAAAGTTCTGACTGAGTTTGCTTGTAGCTGAACTGCCGTCGGGCTTTAACAGTTTACGGAACAGCTTTGAGGTATTGGAGATATTGTTAAACTCTTCATCACCTAAAGTAGACTTGCGAATAGCATCATCAAGTCTATCAGACACTTGAGTCTTGATCTCTTCGGAAGTGTCCCGTGTGAAATATGTGGTTGTATATAGATCATTGACTTGCTTTCTCAGCATGTCAAGAGAACTATTAACCTTTCTCTTGCTCGAGTTGTCGGCCATTTCCATAATCCTCCTTCTATGGTGATTATAGTGATGTTTTTGAGGTTATTAGAATGCACCCTATAAAAAATAAAAGAGAGGTACCGTGATGGCACCTCTCTTATAGGGTTTAGACTACCAGAATATTCGAGTAAATATCCACAGGAAGCTTGAATTTCTTCTTGTAGATAGTGTATCGAACAGTCTTGACGAATAGTGCTCTGGGGTTATTGTAGATCTTCAGACTCACAGTGTCAGCTTTAGCTGCCTGTGTAATAGACTTACTTGCAGGCACAACATAGTACTTTGCTCCATCGGACACAATAACAGAAGAGATGTTTGAGTTTGCCATACACTCTTCAAATCCAGGAATGTTGAAGCAATCAGGCTCTGAGTAGATACACTCAGTCTTTTCATCAATACAATTGTACTGGTTGAAGTAATTCATCATGCTTACATTCTTGACATTGTATCCTACAAAGTATAAGTTCTTGAGATTCTGAACATCGGGAGTTTTGAGCTGAAGAAACGTACTGATTTGAGCAGTCATATACACATTGAAGATCACAGGAATGTGAATGATAGCACAGTACGTTTCATCAGAACTCATGGCTACTATAACCCCAGGAAAATGAGTAAAGTAGCCTTCAGTCTTCATAAACCCAAGGCTACCACTCACTATAGGCTGTACATAGTTGAAGAAGTCGATAATGTGTTGGTTCATAGCAAAGCTCCTTCTTTGATTTTACTAATGAGATCCTCTTTACATTGATTGTCCAGAGTATTCTCAAAAGTGATAAATGCAGGAGCCATATACTTGTCATAGAACTCAACAGCCTGGATACCCTTGGTCTTGGTGTAATAGATAGCATCCCTGATTGTGAAGTCAATAGGTTTGCCATTATACTTATTGAACTTGAAGAACTCTCTGAGGTCTTCCAGAACTTGATATATGTCACCCAATCCGAGCCAACGTCTACCAAACTCAAGAGGATTAGCACTTATCAAATTCTCAAGGAATTCTCCACCACGACTATACTTTGCATCATCGTCACCAGAGGAGTACATGTCAGGATGTTCACACAGTCCAAACTTTCGCTCCGGATGTTCAGGATCTTCAATTATAATACGACCGATTTGTGTGTTAGGAGCAAGATTGTTTTCCAAAATGATAGAGGGGTACAAACTCGAGTAATCGAAGTCAACATCATTGTCACATAAAAGAGTAGGTCTTCCGTTGATATAGACCATGATCTTTTCATCGTTATGAAGAGGATCACCAACCATTGCTCCAGGGAACTTGGTTACAGGTTTCTCATTCCAGAAGTTCTTGTTATTACCAATGATATATCCATAGTCATAATAGTCTTTTGCAAATCGGTTAGCCAGATATACTGACTGACGATGAGCCTTAGGATAGATCGTATTATTGGCAATACACTTGGTGAACACATACTCTAGATCCTGAGTACAAGCCTCAATACACTTCTGAACGATAACGTCCATCACGTTATAGAAAGAGAATGTCTTAAAATCAAGATAAGGAAGTTCACCAAGGTTGTTTGTGATATGAGAGTAATCCAATTTCTTCACACCGGCTACTACTTCACCGATAGCATCCAACTTAAAGCTGGGATATCTACCTCTGCCTTTTCGTCTAGATGCGAACTGGATCATCTGATCGATATACACTGTATACGCTGAGAGAGATGCAAAGTCACCACGTTCAGCATACTCGTTCTTATTTCTCTCATCCACATAAAACTTTAAGAATCCTTGCTTGATACGCTCATCACACAGAACAGATGAAGCTGGAACTCCAAGAGTTTCAAGTCTTGCGATGATATAATCAAAGTCGAATGCCATATTCCAATACTCTACAAAGTCAGGAGCAGTTGCTTTCACAACTTGGAACATTTTGGTTATCAACTCTAACTCATCATCGAAGAATACAATCTTGTATTGAAGTTTATCTACTCCATACTTGACTGCTTTCTTATATCCACCAACAGCATTGATCACAAACTGCTTCAATTCTCCAAGGATATCCTTGCTAGAAAAGCTGTCTTTATACTGCTGGACAAGAGGATTATTCCTATCATTATATAGAAACTGATACACAATACCATTAGCATCATCACAGAATGCAATAGCATTGATAGGAACTTCACCAGGCTCAGGAAACTCGCCATGAGAATACCTGATATCAGTTTCAATATCCATGAAACCCTTAGTCAGCTTAAAGGGCTCATTCTTATATGAGAGATTAAACAAGAACCGATAGTAGTTCTCAATGTTCATGTCACTCATGAAGATATCAGGACAAGTATGAAGTTTCTTGTTTTCCTGATTATTACCATCAGCGATATTGTTCATGAAGAACTGTTGGTTCTCAGTCACTTCAGCAATTGCTCTCAGAAGGTCAGCATACTTACAAGTCCTAGGAATGACTTTATCTTTCTCAATGAAAGATAAGTTATGATCAGGAATTTGATACTCAGGTTTAAGTTGATAGAAAGTGTACAGAGGCTCATAGATTACATGAGTCTTCTTAGCCCCAGTATCACAATCTTTATACAGAATGAAGATGAAATCCTTTGTGAGTTTTCCATCTTCAGTTTTGCTTCTACCAAAGTATGCTGTATTCAAAATTGTTAAGTTGGACCCTTCAGGATATCCAGGCATTAACAATTTGAAAGGCTCGTCAGTATCTAAAAGATAACTTGATTTTCTCCATTGGTGCTGTTCAGCCATGTCAAATCATTCCCCCTATTCGTTTTGCGATTATATAGGAGTCATCTCAGAGGTAATTTCTGATGAATTTGTCTACCTTGTCAATGCTCACAGGAGCCATACAATTCTGACAGAAGAAAATACCAGACTCATTAGTTGAGGTGTGTTCAATACAGAGCTTACCATCTCTATCTACTTTGCCTACAATATGAATTCTGAAGAATCTATTACACTTAGGACACTGAACCTTGAATGAAGTCTCAGAGAATCCTTCATAGGCATAGTCGGTAATCTTGTTAAGACTACCAGGACTCACAGTGGAAGGCATAGTATTGATACGTTTTGGAGAAGGAGTATTCTGATTCTTACCAGAGTATCCAAATCTGGTTGTATCAAACCCAAGTTTGTTCATAGTAATAAGAGTCTCCTCGAGGACTTTACCAACCCTATCTGAATCCATATTCTTGGACAGAACCTTGATGAGTTCTTTTCCATCCTTGAGATTCTTAATGTCTCTTACACAATAGAGACCACTATCTACTAGCGAAGTAGCAGTACTCTTACCGAATCCTTCTATAGTAAGCTTTGCAATGGTTCTATTCCTAAGCTTGGAATGACCGAAGCCATTGAAAATGACTTCCTTGTTTTTCCTAATGATGTACTTGGCTTCATTCTGCAATCGTACAGCATCAGAAGACATAATGTTCAGAATAGCACAGATTCTGTCAAAGGCAAGATGCTCTTCATAAGACATCTTCAGAATCTTAAATCCAAGATTTTCATGTCTAAACACATTCAAGATGATAGTAATATTATCCACATATACAGTGGCGAACTTATCATCATTGAAATCAGGAAATAGCTCAAGAAAGAGATTGCAAGGGTAGCGATGCTTCATCTTGCAAATCTCGACAGATTTCGTATACTTGGGCATACATAACAACTCCTTTTATTAGTACTTAGTCGTTGATTTCAAAGTAATTTTGTAACTGATTTTCTATCGGAGCCACTTCATAGTAAAATCAAGGGATTTTTAATTCTATTAAGGAGGCACTTTATATGAACAACTTCAATGGAGGATTTCCTCCTAAGATGGGTGTGATTCCTGGCCCTCAGGCTTATACAACAGATGGTAGGCCTATCCAGACTGGTATCTATCCTGCTCCTCAGCAGACAGGCCAGCAATCTGGACTCGGTGCAAACTTCTCTGGCCTTATCGGTAACAAGGTAACTGTACCTGCTGTTCCTATTGGTGAACAGGCTATCGTGACTGAGACTGCAAGCAAAAAGAAGCGCAAGGGTAAGAAGAATGAGAATGGAGAGCTTGTAGTAAGCGTAGACTCAAAGGATATTGTCGATGCTTCTTCTACTAACTCTCGTGAGATCGTGGAGAATACTGTATATGCTGACACATATTCAGATACGAACTCTATGACTCTCGGTATCATTGGTCAGACTGATGAGCTTCTGAGAGATTGTAAGCAGGAGTTGGATATGATCCGCTCCCAGAGAAATCTCAAGGGTAGATATCACTACATGAATGCAACTGTATCTACCATGGGTGCTCTGCTTGCTACAAAGCTCCAGGCAATCAAGGAGATCAACTCCACTATCAAGACCGTCAATGACAATGAGTATCGTCGTTTCAAGGACATGCGTGCTATGGAACAGGGTGACGATAACAAGGCGATCATGGATGCATATTCTGCGTTCATTTCTGCCCCTGTTGGTGCTCCTGAGTATCACCTGCCTGGCACTGCTGCTTTGACTGGTGCTCTGAATGGTGTTGTACCTGCTGATTATCCTGCTGCTGTTCAGCAGAATATGGATGCTGGTATGGCAAACTATCTTGCACATCTGACTCCTGAGCAGAATGCTATGCTGCTGGATAACAACAAGGACATCGAAGAGGTCATTGTCTATGATCAGGCTACTGGTTCCAAGCAGTTCCAGTGGATGAACACTCGTACTCATCAGCCTGTTCCCAATATGCCCAGTAGCTCCAACCTGACCATCCAAGATTATACCATTGATCCTAAGTTGGGCATTGCCAAGAACATCAACCTGAATGATATCAAAAAGGTCGTTGTTCTTAACCAGGGTGAATTCGACAAGTTTTAAAATGAAAAGAGGGAGTGGTCATATTGACCACTCCCCATTTCTATTCTTATAGAACCCAGGATTTCTGTCTCTTTCATAATGCTTGTCCAGGAAGTAATCCTTACGATCATGTACTTCACCAGTGGTATAAGACAAAGCTACTCTACCATAGATGGAGGCATAACTTCCATAGACTTGCACAAAGCAACATTTATAAAGCTGCTTACAGTGATGATTCATATGCCAGGCAATATTCCAGAAGGTTTTCTTCTCTTGAGACGCATCTGGTATAAGCAGCCTGATTCTGAAACCATCTTCTTCCATGTTAAGCTCATCAATCTCGGTAAGACGAAGAGCCATTACCACATTTACCCAATCAAGCATAGTGGAAACTTCACCTGAGCTGATCAGAGATTCAAGTACATCACATACTGTTCTTCTGATCTCCATATGACTCTTGATCTTACCTTTCAGTCTCGGTTTGATTAGATTCTTGTATGTATCAACGATCTTATCATGGTTGAAATACAGAGATCTTATCATTCCAGTATTCCACTTGAGTTCAGCTTTTCCAATTTTTATAGTTCTAATGCTAGCCATGGGAGTTTGCCTCCTTTCTATTATTTGGAAGTATTAGAAACCCAGAAGGATATTACTCCTTCTGGGAATCTGTTATTGTTCGATACGAATACCAGTGTGAGAACAGATCAGTCTAGTTGTGCTTTGTGTATCAAATTCCATATTATGGGAACAGATAACACATTGTTCACTGTGCATGAAGTCGAGAATCTGATTAAGTACATTGATGAAAGTGATACGGTTTTGTTGATCAAGACCGCCGTCAATCTCATCAAATCTAGGAATATTGTACTTCAGACTACTCTTCATCATAGCTACACAGGAGAACACAAGACCAATCATGCACTTTTGCGCTGTAGAGCCCATAGAAATGTCCGGAACTACAATTCCATTAGGACCAAGGAACGGAATAGAGAATTGCTTCTCATTGATAATAGGTACATCGAGTCTAATGGATCCACCAAACATATATCCGAGCATAGTATTACAATCGATAATGATGTCATTCATATATCTCTTGATATACTCTGACTGGATACCCAGTCCATTTCCAGGACTACATGCATTTCTGATGAAAACCATCTTGTCATACTTGTCTGCAGACTCTTTGTACTCACTCTGGTACTGAACCATTGATGTGAGATCATAGCTGATCTGGGAGATAGTATCAGACAAAGGAGCAATTGCTTCTTCCACTCTCTGGATATCACTCTTGATAGTGTTTACAGAATCCATCTTCTCTTTGACAAGCTTGATCTTATCTTTCACAGCTTCAAACTCTTGTCTGAGTTTGTCCTTTTCACTTTCAAGTTCAGCAATCTTATCTCTATATTCTTTAGCCTCTTTGAGTCTATCGAGTTTAGCTGTCAGATTGGTAATGATACCTGTAGTGAAGTTCACATCATTGGTCGCTTCTTGAATATCGAGAGTACGCTGGTCACAAGTTCTCTCATTATTATAGATAGAAGCCTCAAGACTTTCAATGAGAGCTTTGTTGCTATCGAAGGTTTTCAGGTCAGACTCCAAACCTTTAAGTTGTTCTTTGGCTTTCTTCAGGTCATCATAGATAGATGCCTTCTCGATATAGTTGCTGACAACGCTTCCCTCGATTTCATTGTACCTGGTTCTGTTTAAGAGATGACTTTTAAGAGTTCTGATATTAAGGAGACAATCGATACCAGGGATCTTCTTGAGAGCTGACTTAGAATACAGCATAGAGATAGCCATATCCAACCGTCTTACGATCTCATCCACCTTGGTCCTGAGTTCCATTTCCTCTCTGAGCTTCTGAGTAGAAGATATCAGTTCTTTCAATTCACTCTCGACTTGATTGATCTTGCTCTCGTAAGACTTTGCGTCGCCAAGCTTTACATACTTAGCAATGTAAGGGCAAGTATCAATCTTACATTCAGCAGGCCTTGTACCAGAAAACTCTTGAAGTTCTTTGAGATTCTCAACCATCACTTCGATATCTCTCTTTATAGTAGAGATTTTGATTTCATTCTCAGTAATGGTTGCATTGTACTCTCTAATTCTGTCAGAGTTGAACTTCTCATCATCCTGATCCATGGCCATTATTACGGCTTCGGAAAACTCTTCCCACCCATGAAGTTCTTCAGCAGCCATGATCTCTTTGGTGAATGTTGTAAAAGTCTCTCTGAGATCTACGAGTTCATCCAGCGATACAGCATCAAGAACCTTTATGTCATCAGGAGTGATATACTGCTCATACTCGGCTACATCTCTCCTAAGTTTATCAGCAGCCTCCAATGTATTATCCTGGATCATATTGGATGTCAATCCTGTGAGGATGGTTCTATCATGCTCAAGAGATTCCATAGTGGCTTCATTGAGACTCATAAGAGTTCTGATCTTTGCTTTATAATCATCGAGAGTTTTCTCATATGATTTCAGAGATTTCTCTCCTTCTTCAATATAGGAGTCAATATTGCCACTCTGAAGCTCTTGTGGAAGTTGGCTGTATACTCGCTCAAGTTTTGCTTGAAATTGCTTCATTTCGGAATTGATAGCTCCTAAACGCTCCGAAATAGATGCGTATAGGTCCTGCATTTTATTATCAGGGTCTACAATCCGCACTGTAGCTTCAGCATCAGCCAATCTTTTGAGAAGTTCATCTCTTGTCTTATTATATCCTTTCAAGGATGTAGTAAGCTGAGCTAATTTCAATCTCAACTCGGACTCATCTCCAAGTTCATAGAGCTTAGAGTTGATTGTATTCATATAAGACTTGAGAGTTGTTACCTTCTTGGAGATTACCTTGAAGATATTGTTATAAGTATCAAGGCTTCCCACATAGGAAGCCATATACTTTCTCCGCTCAGATGGAATCATATCCACTATTCCTCTGTTCTCTGCACTGATAGAAGACAAATCCAAATAGATAGGATCAATACCAAGTACAGAGTCTCTAATCTCTTTGAACGAAGTTACGTTGCCATTAGGATTGAGCTCTTCTCCATTCTTAGAGATGAATGCTTTGGTTGTTCTTCTAGTTCTAGAGTCATCTACAATAGACTGGATGAGAATCTTGATATAATTTTCATTACCAAAGTCATCTACTCCAACATAGTGAATCTCTTTCTCAGCAGGATACTCGATGATCTGTCTATTACCTAAGTCATCAATGAAGACATCAGTACGAAATGAATCTGAACCATCAGGGTTAGGTGACAGTGCCGCTATGATAGTAGACTTAGCACAACCATTCTCACCTTGTACTAAGACTATCCTATTCTTGAATTCACTGAAAGGGATAGCAATCTCTTCAAGCCCCATTCCATTAAGGACTTTGATGTATCCCTTCAAGCGAAAGTAAGTGATCTTCATACAAAAATCTCTCCCTTAAATCATGCTGGTAATCGGAAGTTTTGCAGATATTTACTCTTCATCTTCATTATCGCAGAAAGGTGGGCGATGAGATCCGATATCAAGCATAGGAAATGAGAATCCTGACTTTCTCTTCTTGTTGTACTTGTTATCATCGTTCTTCTTATTGCCACAGAGAGCAATGTCGAAACCATTGCGATGAGTATCTTTCTTGATGGCTTCATCGTTCATGTCTCCAAAGTCTGAATACATTTCTTTGATAGACTTATCACAGTCATCAGTATTGATAGGATTGACAATGTCAATAGCCATCTCAATATTATACTGAAGCTTGCAGATGTCAGAGTACAAGCAATGGAGCATAGAACCGTTGAACTCAATAGCCATGATGAGCACATTGATATTGTCAATATCTGAGTTCAATGCTTTACTAGTACCAAGTTTGTTCTTGATATACTCATCCACATCCGCGATGCTGGCTCCATCAAAGAATGCTTTGGACACATCCTCGTAGGCTGCTACGATAGAAGAGGTGAGCCTATTGAGAGTATCAGAGATCTTGCCATAACGAATTGTATCTTTCCATCCATCAATTTTGGCACTCTGAGTCATGTCCAGGATATCTTTGAGAAGCATATCCAAACTCTCATCGATATCCCTCAGAGATACTACGATATGAGACTCAATCTGCTTCACTGAAGGATCGAGATTGATATCATAGCATTCAGAGAGAAGAGCATAAACACTGGGTTGCTCTTTCTTTGATAAATCATTGGTTCTGATATAGGTGCGGAGAATGGAAGAGAACTTCTTACAGACAAACTGCTGAAGATCTTTGTTATCTTCGTGCTCGTAGATCATAGAGAGCATAGGAAGTACTGTCTGGAAGAATTTGAAGTAGATGTTGGACATCAACAGAATTCCAGACTTAATCTTGGTAAGAACCATGATGAGAGAAGCTTTCTCTCTTATATCAAGCTTGGAAATATACTTTGAACATCTGATTTGATATTGCTCTTTCATAATATAAACCTCCAAAAATTAATACATTTATCCTTTATATCATAGCTATGATACCTGTCTAAAATAATTTTTGAGGCAGGGGATTTTAACCCCTGCCCCGTATATTGAAAACGTGAAGTGACCCGGTTATAGAAGGCAAGTGTTGTCATAGATTCACCAGGATTCATGACAAAGGAGAATATGCGTATAGAGATATATACTTTAAGGAGGTGTCTTACAAATACAGAACGACAGAAAGAGTTAGATCTGGCAAGGTGATCAGTACTCTTTAGAGAGGTGTCGAGATGCAACGGTGGCCCTTCATTAACACTTCACGGTTCAACCATTGGATTCTTCCTTGGGCAATTCATCAACGAATCCCCAAGTACAACTACCAGGTTCTTCTTCAAAGTCGATCCAGATTTTGGTAGTTGCATTGAAAATAGTGATAACCAGAGAGAGTCTATCATAGTATTCCTTTGCATTTTCCTTCTTCTTGGCAATGGTTTCGCCAATATGCAGAGGATCAAGAATACTCATAAGATTTGCGTCTCTGTATTCTTTTGCAAAGGTACCATAGGTCGACTTATCTGGGTCATCCACAATATGCAGAGAATTCATTTTGGCATTTACATACATGGATACCTTTTCGTCAGACATAGCCTTTCTAGTGATAGAAGATTGAGCTCGAACAGCATTATTGTAATCCTGTTCCAGTTTATTAAGATAGTCCAGATGATACTTTTTTACTTTAGGAGAAGAGAGCATCAGAGCCTGAGCCACAGTATACTCAACAGTAGATCCATCTTCATCGTAGATGGTAATGGTTCTAGAGGCATTAACTTGCTCCTTGATAGAGGAGATCATCTTCAGCTTCTCAAGAGTAATACTGATACGGTTATGAATGTCTCTGATCTCTTCGTTTACAGCAGAAGCCTTAGCACCATTGATTGTGTAGCCATTATTAGGATTATAGAGGCTTACCATAGATCTTGCATCTGGTGCAGGATTGATGTACTTCTTGTAGATCTCATCGAGCTCATCTTGAGTAGACTTAATCAGTCTTACCACTTCAAGCATAGTAAATTCTCGTCTCATTATTTATACACTCCTTTTCAATGTATCGGCAATCCTATCATGGATGTCTTTTCCAAAGTTAGACAGAAAATTGTATACACTTCTGTCATATGTAGGAGAAAGCTTCTCCATATCTTCTTGGTCATGCTTTATAGGGCACACATACCCACAATGTAAGCATCTATATCTCACATTAATCTGAATTCCATTGAGCCATTTCTTTTCAATCTCAAGAATGTATCCACAATTAGGGCACGTATTGTCCCCAAATATAACGGCTTCAGTAGGTTTAGATTTGTTCAAATGAGATATTCCGGTAGATGAAGTGTAACTGTCCATGTGTCATATCTCCAAGCACTAAAAATAAATTATTGATTGGTGAGTAGGAGAATAAACTCCTACTCACCATTCCGTCTATTATTCGTTATACATGAACAGTCTTACAAGCTTTCCATTTGCCACAGCATCCCGGAGCTCATTGATGTTCTTACCATGGCGATCGTAGATACGAGTGAGGCCATCGATAATCTTCTGAGACTTGAACTCGGGGAAAGCAGCAATCGTATGGGAAGGACCAACAGGCTTACCAGAGTCAGTCACATACCAGTTGCGCAGGTTCACGTTGATGCAACCGATAGCGACCAACATCATGGTCAAATCATACGTCTTAATTTTTACTCTATGATCATCATGAAGAATGATAACAGCAGGAGATGCATCATACTCCATCTCTTTATCCAGATTGAGGACAGAAAGATAGATGTCACGGAGAATTACAGCTGCCTCACTACTGTCGGTATCGGGCAGAAACAGCTTCTTGGGAATGCCAACAACGTAAGCAGTGCCAGGCCCATGAGCATCTTTGTAGTTCACCATAATGGGAACCTTGTCCACAATGGGTTTAGTGATGTTATCCACTACAGAGAGATACACCGGATTGAAATAATCACCAGTGCTGCCGAGAGCAGGCTTCTCCATAGATGCGTTCTTGGAAGGATCTTCAAGAAGACCAGGAGTAGTATCGATTGCTCGATTTACGGCCATGACCATAAAATCAGGGGTCTGGTTCAGACGATGAGCCTTACCCTGCCCACTGTAATCTTTGGTCAGGATGTTGAGTTGTCCATTTATGGTGGACAATACATCGAAGATGTGTGCCATACTTCTACCTCCGTAAAAGAATATTTATCTGCTATGGGGAGGAGTATACATCATCTTCGATTTCCATCCTTCGGCTATAATCTTGCAATCAGGATATCTATTAGACGATGACTTAGAAAGCTCTGTAAAGATCTTCTTCCTCCCATTAACAATTACTGTGCCAGGAGAGAAGACCCGAGACATTTTCTTCTCTATCTCGGATCTCTCCTTGTTTTGTTGCTCGGAATAGAGAAAGTACACGTAGAAGTCTTTCTCTTTGAGATTAGCTCCACTCATAGATTGCTCCTCCTTATAGATGACTTATTAATTATAAGTCAGCCATCATCGTAATCGGGAACATCTTCCTCAGCGACAGTAATCTCACCGACGCCGTCATCGGACTCAGAGGGAACGATAGTAGTAGGCATGATAACGCCAAGAGTGTAATCCTTCTTACCATCGATATCGATGATAGCAGGGATAAGTCTCTGATAGGAGTCGATAGTTTCTCGAACCATCTCTTCCTTTACATAGTCATAGGTCAGACCAAACTTCTTTCTGATATCAATGGCTTGCTTCATATGATACATATCATTCAGCTCAGTCATCGTCTCAGCATAGAACTGTCTCCAACCATTAGGCTCTTGGTAATCAGAGAAAGACCCATCATAAACCTTGGCCATCGGGCAGATAATGCCAGACAGACCAGGGTCAGATGCAGAGGACGAATCCAGGTCAACCTTACCCAGATGAGAAGGATCTACAGAACGGTAGATCAGAGGAACAGCAGAGCCAGAACCCTGATCACCGAGGCCAGAGATTCCCTTATAGGTATAGGACAGAGCCAGCTCAGCATCATTATCGTTCACGAGATCGACATAATCAACCAAGTTAGCAGCATTGATGTTCTTCAGGATGTAGTTGGGCGGTGTATCAATTACACGGGTAACATCCTTGAACGTCACGTTCTTACCCTTGTCGGAAATTCTGTAGATACCTCTAGAGATCTTCATTGCATAGATACAAGGCAGATACTCATCAGCCATACGAGGATGCTTCGTAGAGATATCAATGTTGTCTCTGGACTTCAGATACGTGAACTCGCGCATCATCCATCTCATTATACAGTACGAATCCTGTTTATCTTCAGCAGGCAGTCGAATAGACTGCTTTGTCTTGAGGTCATAGATAGACTCAAAGCTATCGAGAACAGGAATACCCTTATCAAGGGTAGCAGATTGGAAATCAGCTCCAAGCATCTTGGTCCAATACCGGAAGTCAAAGATGTCATCAAACTTATCCAGCTTTCGTACTGACTTCAGGACAGTATAGCAGAAAGACTGAGTCACATTATCTTTATCAAACAAACGCTTGACTACAGACAACATAACCTTTTCCTGTTTGTCCATGAAGTTGTAGAAGATATTGGGATCCATAGGAGTCGCCAAGTCAGCAGACTGAATGTAGATACCTTCAAGTTCAAGGAACTCAATGGCGCCATAGAATCCGTAGCGACCAAGGATGAACTTGATAGCATCAGTCTTCTTAGCGAACACATAAGATGTGAACAGTACACATCTCTTAGGAGTCTTATCCACGATGTCCATCAACTCGTAGTACTCTTTATAGACCTTAATAGGCATGAACTGGGTCTTGAGAGTTACAGACTGAGTCTTGGAGTTAGAAGTGGAATTGTTATAGGTACTGCCATCCACAATCTGGAAGATCGGGTTATAGTAGTTTCCCATAATGCGGAAGTAGTACTTGTTCACATAGCGAGGCAAAGCGATCAATACTTCAACTTCGCCTTCAGTTCTCTCCATTTCACCGGTCTTAGGATCGACTCTGATCTTATTGTCAGGCACATTCAATTTGATGTAGTACCGGACCTTGAGCAACATGATATCCGAATCTCTCAGATTAATGTACTCAAAATCATTGTCGACCTTCTTACCATTCTTCGTCTTGGAGTTGTAGTAATCATACAGGATCTTATTGATCTCTTCGTAATCCTTGATCACTTCAAAACCAATGACCTTCAGTACAAAATACTTGTCACGCTCACAAGACAAGATAACCTGTTTCATCCCCTCAATTAGATCGTCATCGTTGCGTTCGAACCAATGGCGATTGAAATGCTCACGATTACGATCATTGAAGTCGTGCATGAATTTATAGATATCAGGTCTTGCCGTAGGAGCCTGCATCATCATATCCATGCCCTGTTGATGATAGGGATTAACATTCTGAGGCATAGAGAGCTGACCGTATTGAGTGTGATATTGAGAATAGTCCATCATTGGTCATCCACTCCTCCTGTCAGAATAACGGTTATCTCTTTTTGCATAGGATTGGCCACATCAGGCGATGCGTTGCGCAGGGTAAGTTCAGCTTCAATGTCAAGTTTCTTACACATAGACACGAGCTTGTTCATTGTGATCGAAGAGGTCTTCAGAATTCGCTTATCATTCAGGAAGTTATCTCCAAAGCGAGGAGCATACTTATTGATGTCCATATGCTTACTGGTGATAGCTTCCTTAAATGCCTTCATCTCAGGGGAATCATTCTGACCAATCTGCGGAACGAATACAGAATCAATGTCTGTGAGTACACTGGTCTCCATTTCCCGAATTTGACTGTTCTTATTCAGGAATTCCTCCACAGTCTTGATGTTGCTGAAATCGACGATGTCAAGTTGATCAGCTCTATATCCAGGAGCAGACTCTTGATCAGGGAACTTGGTAAAATAGATACAGCCTTCAGGATAAATTCCAGGTCTATCATCAGATTTTCCTCTAATGGGCAAAATATAATCATTGCCATCATCACCCTGAATTTCGACTGCACTACTTGCACAGAGAGAAGGATTCTCAGCATACATCTTCCACTTGTTGATATACTCCTGTTCGGAGACGATATCAACAATTTTTCCGTCCACGGTGGTAGTCTTTAAATCCATAAAGTAATCCCTCTCATTCCAAATTTATAAGACATGATTGGCGGGGATTTCTCCCCGCCAACCATTTGGATTGATATGGAAATTACTTCTCCTGGATTGCGCTGTCGTCCTTGATCAGGACCTTCATCTCGCCGTCGGGAACGATGCCCATGACAACCTTGCCATTCTCAACAGTGGCAGTGGCCTTGAAAACACCGTCCAGAGTCAGGATAGCGGGCTCGGACTCAGTGGCGTTTTCCTTCAGCCAGTTGATGATCATCTCGACCATCATAGTCATCATCAGAACACACAGATCCTGACCGGCGAACCGCATGTTGTACAGAGTGATGGCAGAGGAGATGAAGTAGGTGCTGACCAGAGAGTTGTTGGCAACCTCGATGCAGTCACAGCCCTTCAGATCATCCTCATAGAAGGTCCAGGTGTAGTCCCAACGACCAGCGGCAGGGTTGGAAGGATCGTCAGCATTGGCGATATACTCAACCTTGGCACCAGCCAGGAAGCTGTGATCCAGGGAGCGGAAGACAACAGCCTTGGGAATGGTGGGGTTCTTCATAGAACCCAGGCAGCTGGAGACACCGTGGAACAGGACGGTAGCGATGCGGGGAGTGTGGGAAGGACCGATCAGGAAGCACTGCTGAGCCAGAGCCTTGGAGTAGTCTTCCAGAATGTTAGTCTCTTTGAACTTCTTTTCCATGATTAATCGTTCTCCTTTAAAAATGATTTTGTATAAAACTGACCCCTGTATTAAGGTCACTTCTATAATATCTAATTGTTCCGGTTTTTGTAAAGGTTAATTTTTAACCTTTATTACTCCTTATAGTCCCTAATAATCAGAGAGCTATTGGTGTACTTGTAGGCTATACCCTTGTCTCCCAGGTTGTAGGCAGAGATAGTCATATGCCCACGTGTAGGATAAGAGGTGAACCGGAATACACCATAGGAACATTCCTTAGTATCCTTGACGAACTGCTCTGCAATGGAGCCGACGAAATGCATGAACTCCTGGACGTGCTTGAGAGCAATGATAATGTTATTGCCCTCAAGGATGGCATCCATAGTGCCTCTTTCCAGAGGAGAGATATTATCAGCCAACTTCTCATCCTCGGAGAGCTCATCGATGGACTTGACGAACTGTCTAAGAGATTCAATGCCATCTTCTTCCATACCACCAAAGTCGATAGATGCATAGGGGTCGATATAGGCATCGAGAACCTTAGTATTATCACAACCACTGGTAGTGGTTTTAACAATACGTTCGTAGAGGTCTACGAGCTTCTCGATATCATTGTCATCAATATTGACCCCATCAGACTGGATGTCTTTTGCCAAAGTTTCAAGGGCTCTATGTCTCTTTACTGCCAGCATAATGCTTCCTCTTTGTTCTTTTTATTTATTCCTCTACAGGCTGGGTATTGGCACCATTAGCCAGTATAGTGGACTTAACATGGATATCTGCACTATCAGTATCCTTATTATAGGATACCTGAATGTAGATATAATGGTCGTCACTCAAATCATAGGTGCCACCGATAGAGAGAACCTTCACATTACCAGTCTCCTCGCGTATCTGCTCCACGGACTGAGAGATTTTCTGATTGAAGAATTCGCCAATCTTTTCGAAGATGGCCTCTACATTATCAGTGATAAACTTACAGTCAGATTCAGGGAATGCTCTTACCCCTTCAATATCATCGCGCACTGCAAGGATATCAGAAAAGAGCAGGAAACAGAACTCGCTGGTTACAGAATTGTACTCCTTCTCAAAGTACGGCATAGAAATGGTGGCTTCGAAAGTACCATTCAGGGAATTGATAATTTTATCAACCCCGATTTCGCTCTTGATTCTGCTGAAGCATACAGCTCGTAAATAAGTGTCGATGCACATTGCGGACCCAGTGGTAGAAATAGGCCCCACCTCAATTACCTTTTCGCCAATGATTGCTTCCACATTGATGTCATGATTCTTCATTTTGATATACCTCCAAATATATAAATTAGGCACCCCGACATTACATCAGGGTGCCATATTATATGTGCGATTAGTTTTCTTTAGTTTCGGGCATCGCTTTGTTAATTTCCTCCTCTTTAGAAGTATCTTTCATTTTACTGATCCTATCCTGAACTTCTTTGGGGAAGGAATCAATCAGGATACCTGTCGCGGTGTTATCGTCCATAGGAACCAGAACAGTGGACATAAATGAAAGAGCGATAGAATCGAAATCGTGATTGTAGCCGATCTCAACACTAAACCGATGCTCAGATTCAGTAGGCGGAACCTTAGTATATACCAGAGCACATACAGAGAGAGTGTTACTATCGTGCAACTCCTGAGTCAGAAGATTTACGATATCATTGAAGAAGATGCAAACCTCCTTCATCACGATGTCGATGTGATCATTAATCTGCTTAAGATCGCTCTCAGGCATCTTGTGATCATCATCAACGCATTCATTGATCAACTCAAAGAGCTTCTGATACATCTCGAGACACTTGGGGTTCTTGAGATTCTCGCTTCTGTCTTTGAACTCGATGACACCCGTCATAACACATACGGGAGGAAAGTCATTCTCATCAACTGCACGACAGATGCCAATGATACGCAGGTAGATGTCGAGACACTTGATGAAGCTTGCAGGGGTAATCATAACCCCCTCAGAAGCCAGGCACTTTTGTGCCTGGTCTACCCCAATATAGAGAGGGATGTTCTTTCTCACAGTGTACGAATCCTTCGTCAGAAACTTGAACTCGTACTTCTTCTGGTCTTCACTGCTCATTGTTCTACACCTCCGGTTATTTATAGCGCTCAATGTTCTCCCTGAACTCATTTATCGGAACGATCATGATATTCTGCCGCTTAGCCTTCTGTGTCTTCTTGCTCTGATAAGAAGAGTCAGGAACTAGAAGCACATAGGTATCGCGAGTAACATCAGCATCGTCGTCGGCTAAGAAGCCAATGCTATTCAGGTATTCACAGAAGGCCTTATCTCTAAAGCCAGTGAACCGAATCTTCTTTCCCGTTCTGGGAACAAATTTGACTACTTTACCATGCTGGAAAATCCAATCTGCATCCTTCTGGAAGTAGGTGAATTCTCTGGCTATGGTATCGGCAGTTGCCGGACCAATACCTTTGATGGAGGACAGGAACTCCACTGTTCTCTTGTAGTAGATCTTAGAGGGATCGAGCATGTTAAACATCTCATGAAGCTTATCATAGTCGATCTCAGGAAGAATCAACTCCCAAGTCTTGGTAGAGATTCCAGTGAAACCTACAGATCCCAGAATCTGTGCATCGGTAATCTCTCTGTTACACAGAGCAATCACCTGATTGTGGACATTGGAAGCCTCAACAGGACCAAATCCACGAATACGAAGTTCCTCTTCCCAGTTTTCACAGGTCAGAAGATCAAACATCTCGTACAGGTGATACTTACCAATCTGAGCGATAGTAGATTCACCAAATCCATCCATGCCAAGCTTAGCACAGGAGTTTACCATTCTGGCAAGCTGTCTTCCGCCACAGTCAGGATTGGGACACTTAGCGGACTTACCAGAGTCAGATACAATGACTTCTGCTCCACAGATTGGACACAGAGCAGGGAACATCTCAGGCATAGTCTTCTGTTCATTCTCCAGATTCCAGTCATTGATAGGCTTAGTCACATATGGCATCACATCATTGACATATACCACATCAATCATGTCACCTTTACGAAGCTGAAGCTCCTGGAATCTTGCATAAGAATGCCCAGATGACTTGTTGTGGATGGTTCCATAGAACTCCACCGGATCATAATGAATCATCGGAGTGATGGAACCATCTTGACCAACTGTATAGGAATATCCACGGAATACAGTCTCTTTCTTAAGAGGATTGAACTTAACCGCAATGGAATACTTGTTGATCGAGTTTTCTCTACCGAGAGCATTCCTGATCTTAGGATCTCGATAAGACACTACGATGCCATCATACATGAAAGGCACAGCATATCTCATCATCTCAGCATTGCTTGCAAAGAGCTTGATCCAGAACAAGTTCTCGATATAGGTTCCATTCACATAGGTCCATCTCATTGGACAGCCTTTGGAGACAAAGTACTGATTGAGATACTGAATCTCCTGAGTTCTGTCAGAATGGCAAACATTCTCAAAGACTTCCTGTTCAACTGCCAGAGGAACAAGAGTGATGAAGTCTCGATACTTCCAGGCATCACCAGAAGACAACAGACCAACGATTGCAGATCTACAATTCTTATACTCGTATCCCTTAGCCTTATTGAAGAACGGAAGATCAGATTGAGTAATGATAGCCTCAAACTTTACTCCAACCATTGGAGATCCAGCAGGTCTATGAGGGAACTTATATCCTTTGAGGAAAGGAGTCAGATCAGAAGCCTGATCAAGACCTGTATCTCCTCTGGATCTTGCGGAGACTACCTCATCTGTACAGTCAGCCTCAACAGAGATGCCATCATACTTGAGCTCAAGAACGATGTCAAACTTCTCATCAGGTCTAATGATTCCTCTTTGAAGATGATCTTGGAAGAAGTCTCTTTCGACAGTCTTTACATTAGAATCATTGAAGACGCCAAGCTCAATAGCATCTTTATCAAGTACAAACTTGCACTTGTCCAGAGTACCAACAAGCTCAGGATGGTTGTGAGAGGTATTACGATATCTCTTAGTGATGAAGTCTACTGACGGAGGAGCAGGTCTGTTTTCAAAGTCTCTTCTGTCAATAAACTTTGTGGGATCTACCACGATGTCATCCAAGAAGAATACGTCTTCATCGCTCACAGGATCTATGAACGTGATAGCATCGACCATAGGTCTTTCGATATAAGGTCCAGCTTTCTTCTTGGACGATTCGAAGATCACGATATCAGCACCAACCTGAAATCTCGGATTGTACTTCTTATACTTCTCCAGGATGAGGTCGTACACACCATCTTCAATAGGAAGTATCTCCTTATCCGTATCGTTGTAGCAGATATTGCAGATGGTAATGATGTTGTGCAGATCTTCTTGATCCTCTGCCGAAAGTTCAGGCTTATAGTACAAATGAAGAGCCATCTCATTGACATACTCTTTGTACTCGTAAGCCTTATCAAGTCTTCCTGCTCTCAGTGCGTCTAAAATGGCTATAAGCGCTTGGTTCATTTGTTGCATCCACCACCGTTTCTTCAGATTTCTTACGTTTCTCCTCTTCCTTCTGTTGCTTTGCTTCTCGTTTTCTACGCCAGGTATCCAGTCTTCTCTCTTTGAACTTTCTGGACTTCAGAATGAACTTCTTGTACTCCTCGTAGTCATTGAAGGAAATATACTTGTTATGACTGATGTCATAACAAGCTTCTCCATTTGCCATCTCGTAAGAGTTGGCTGATACAATGACAAATACATCAATATCATTCTTCTCTTTCTGGTCTTTGATGATGGCATTGAAGAAGTCCTTAAGCTCAATGATATTGTCGATACTTGCTCCAGAGTCCACAGCATCCCAAAGCAGGAACAGTTCTTTGGAATTGTTTTCTTTTGCTTTCTGGATAGCAGCACTAAGACCAGATTGTGCTTTGATCAAGATATTTTGATGGATCTTCTCACCTTCAGAAGAACAAACAAGAGAGCACAGAGCATTGACTCCACCAGAATACCACCCATCAAGCAAACCTTGATATAGCCTGCTTCCACCACTAGTCACATTGTCAAATGCAAAGTAGGGTTCTTGTTTAGATCTAAGCTGTTCTTTGATCTGGGTAAGTGTGGTACTCTTTCCAGAGCCGTTACATCCAACAAGTACTGTGACTCCTTTGTTGAAAGTATGCTCAGCTCTAGTATAGAGATTTCCGCAATCCCAATAATCTTTATGGAGCTTAAAAGTTCTCGTCTCCAAATCTTTCACCTCCTATCACTATTATAATATCTGCTTGAAGGTAATTTTAGAAGATTGTGATGAAAATGGAGAAGGGGTGTTTCCCTTCTCCATTCTCTTTTGATTTAGTCGACAGGAACAGTGTCCATATCATCGATGAATGTGACAGCAGGGATCGAGATAGCCATTTTCTTCTTCAGCTCATCAATCTCTGCCATTGTCTTGTAGTAGTGCTCGAAGTCATATCCAGGCTCCATAATCTCAACAGCTTGGATCTTGGAGTCAGGACTGTTGCCACCGAACTCAACTGCGGGTTCCAGAATGGCATACTTCTTGACCTTTTTGGTCTTGGAGAACACAAGACGATAGCCCATAGTCTTAAGACGAGTATTCAGAATCTCTGCAGATCTGTTTTTCGCCTTAGAGTCCAGCTTTACATCGACATCATAAGGATCACCAGTGGCAATCTGCTCAACAAGTCGCCGTCCATGAGGAGACAGAGAGTGAAGTAGCAGATTGATAACCACATACTCCGTACCCATATGGTCGAAGTCACCGGATTCCATCTGGCCAAACTTGATAGGAGTATTGGAGTTAGGCTCACGATAGTTCTTAGAAGCCTTACTCTTAGCATTCTCATTCTTCAGGTTAGTGGAGGACAGAGACGCTGCAGAAAATTTCTCCTCAGCAAACTGCTTAAGACGGATACAATACTGAGGAGCAGCAATCATAGGTCTCCGAGTATCCACGAATCTAATGTTTCCATTAGAGTCTGTCATCGGAACCTTGATATGAGTCTGCTTGATCCAGGGGAATGCCTGATACAACACACCAAGCTTATCGATATCCATTGTCTCAGTGATAGGCTTATTGGAGATAGGAATACATGTTTTGGACATGATACTCTCAATCAACCAGCAGAAGTCTTGATGATCCAATGTTTTCACATAGCTTCTCAGGTCTCTTGCCTCATCAGGAGATTGCAGCTCGATGAACTTGATGATGTCATTGAATGCCATCTCAGGAGTGATTCCAGGAGTATTTCTCAATCTATCCAAAATGCACATCGAGATGTAGTTAATCTCCATTTCAAAGATCTGACCAGCATTCTCTCGGTTGTACATAGTGGAAGAGTTCTTGATCATATCCACAGTCATACCATTTGCCATCTTGGGCATCAGGTCTGTAGGAATGATCTTAGAGATAACACCCTTGCCACCATAACGGTCAGCAACCTTATCACCGACACCAAGCTTTCTATTCTCCATCACAGTAAACACGATTGTGATATTGGAGAACTGCTTCTTATCAATGAACTTCTTACCATTGAGCTCATCCTTGGCAAATGCAAACTTCTTCTGAAGTGCATAAGTCATCTTATACCCCTGAGCAATATAAGGGCCAACAGCATTAATGATCTCTTGATCTGCTCTCAGTCGATCATTGTAGTAAGCCAGAAACTGCTGATTGTATGTGCTCTTGCTGATATACTCAGGATTGTTGCAATAGAGATCGATGTCGATGATCTTACCTTTGATAGTGATCTTGTCATCACTCATCATAATCTCCTGCAGCCGCTGAACAGACTGAGTATAGATAGCTTCTTCCCGCTTCTCCCGTCTGTATGCCATCAGAATACCATCTTTGACATCTTCACCGATATCCGGGAATACCTTGTAGATGTCATCATTACCATAGATATTCAGTGGGATATCATTTTCATTGATAATGATCTTGACGTTTCTGATCAGAGGAGCAGAAAGTCTTTCAGAGCAACGCTCAGAAATAATGACAGAGTCTTCCATGTTATGGTCGAGTGCCATATATGCTACATTGACATTGCATCCAGAGGTTCTATTCCCGAATTGATCAAAGCCAGTGGATCTTCTGATCACAGTGCCTTTCTCAATTACGGAACCAGGCATGGAATAGCCATCCATGATCGCATTGTTATACAGATAGCCATAGACCTCAGTGACATACTTGTAGCTAACTCTCTCAATGATATCGAGAGTGTCATCATCGAGGCTTCTGACAATCAGATAGTAATGGTGATCAGGACAGTAAGAGAACTTAGAGATCTTTGCAATCACCTCATACCGATGATCGGTCTTAATGATTGAAGAGGACTCATCTCCAAATCTGTTCTCAAAGCCAGTAGCAATATACGGGACTTCACCACATGAAAGGACGAGAGAGTGAGACTGGTGAGTGTTGTGCATGATTTTTCGTGCACCACTAGAAGTAGCATTGTTGGGCATGTTAAGACCTTTACCCAGCATCTGCTCTTTGGAAGTCAGTGTTTCCATCGACTTCTCAATTTTTTCAACGTAGCTTCCTTCCATTGAGTGATCCTCGCTTCCTATAAGTGAAATATTTAATTTTCATGTCTATCAAATTAAGCAAGCATTATACCTCCTTCAAATATATAATACTTGCTTGAGTTCACTTTTACTCAGTCATACCTAATAGCGTTACAGAAGCCAGTTCTTCGTGCTACGTCATCAGATATTCTCCAGTAGCAATTCTCTGGAGAGTAGCTCAGAGAGGGGTCTACACGGCCCAATCTTGCGCCATCTACATAAGTAGAAGCCATATCATCGAAGAAATTCTTAATTCCCTGTCTAGGAATACACCATGATGGGCAAATTACCATCATGGATCTTTCTCCACATCTGTTCTGCATATTGTAATAAGCTTGCGCAATCTTGGAAGTAGAAATTCCAAATGTCTTATTAGAGAGACCTACAGATCTTGTAGTATCTCGCTTAAGACATCCACAGCTTTTTACATTCCCACTCTTAAGACTGACTCCTACAACCTTAAGCTTGGTATGATTTTCACAATTACACTCGCATAGATATTGAGACTTATGTTTCCCATCAGAGAATACTTTATCCTCTACACGCTCTATTACTTTTAAGCGTCCGAATACATCTCCAGGCTTAATACCAATATCCTTAGCCATGTTAACCTCCTTCCTGGAGATTTCAAACTCTTACATCAATGCTGAAATCAGGCTGGTTATTCTCATCGAGATAGTAGATTGCATTTCTGGTAGCTCTATATCTCTTATCTTTTCTCTCAAGCTTACCAAAGAGAATCTCTTCAGGGTTAGTCCAACCCTTTAAATGAATTCTACAATAGATGAGACTCTGGTTACATCCAAGTAGTTTGGCCCAATCAGCAATGGTGAAGTTACATCCATCGTATTCGAATCTGTTCTTACTGGGGCGACGATCGTACTTCATCTCATCATGAGGTTTCCAGAAGCAATTATCAGGAGAATAGTCCTTAGTACGATCGTATCTCTCAACTTCGTAAGATCCACGATAGGTTGGACCCATGTCTTCATAAAAATTACGAAGGCCATTCACAGGGTCAAGCCATCTAGGACACAGGTTGATATTGGCTCCATAATGGTTATGATAACCAATGACTTTCGGATTGTAACACCGATCATAGATCATCTGGTAATTTGTATAAGCAGCCTCAGGGGATAGTCTGAAATTATACACCTCACCGGTATTACTAATCCTTTGTCCTTGCTCTTTCTCAATACAGCCACAACTCGTAACGCTACCGTTCTTGAGCTTATCAGTTGTTACGAAGAGAAGAGTGTGATTTTGGCAGCTACATTCGCAAAGATATTGAGGCTTATGTAAGCCATTAGGCAGAGGAAGGTCATAGCCATCAGCTATAACAGTCAGACGGCCAAACTTGTCTCCAAGGTTGATTCCAGTAGGAACGAATTTAGTATGCTTTTTATGCATACCGATAGTCATATTGCCCATAGCTATGACCCTCCTAATTAATCGAGTTTATCAAGCAACTCTATTACCAAACCAACTTATTGAAACTTAGTAAGAATACAATAAGAGGAAGTACAAGAGCTGCAATGGATTCGATAGAATCTCTAACGCGATTTGTAGTGGGGCGAGAATGCATCTTCATAACTACATCAAGCCAGAATAGCATAATCATCCCAAGTACAAGGACAGCAAGCGGTTTGTCTTCAGGTCCCATACTTATTCTCCAAAACCGAGAATGCTGTCGATGATATTCTGATGAGACTTGACTGTCTCATTGTCAACAGAGGTAGCAAGAAGCTTCTCAAGGTCCTCATAAGCTACCTGGTTGAATGCCTTAGCAAACTCCGGATCTGAGAAAAGTTTTTCCTTGAATTCCTTCTGACGGAACTTCATATCCTCATGGCCACGGAGATAACAGGTGGAACCAGTGATGATGCCGCCACTGGACTTCAGGAACATATACAGACTCCAGATGTCGTCAAATCCAGTGGAAGTAAATACCATAGGAACAGAACGACCAGCAGCATTTGTACGAGACTTGATGATCTCGAAGTCAACGATTTTACCATCAACACCGATACCCTCAGAAGCCTTCAGTTTGGCACCATCATCAACACGAATCATGTTGTTAGCCAGGTACAGAGCAGCCTTGCCACCAGGCAGAGTCTCACCCTGTTTCAGATAGCCAATCTGAGCCTTAGAATGAGTAAAGGCGTTGATCTCAATCTTATCGTTGATATGGTTGATGGTAAAGAGGATGATATTGGCGGCCTTCAGCTTCGGAATAATGCGCTTGAAGACTGAGGTATTGGTTTTAGCAGTACCAGTAGTAGACATCTGGCCAGAAAGCTCTTCCTCTTCAGTCAGCTTCTCAGGAGTCAACAATGCCAAAGAGTCCAGAATATACACAGTGGGAATAAGCTTGAAGATCCGATTGCCACGAGAATCACACAGACCAGTGTCATACTCGTAGTCAGCCTTGTTGCCCATCTTCTCATCATAGATGGTGATGATACGCTTGTAGAAGTTCTCAGCCGATACAGCAGCATTGCGATAGATGATGCGCTGATCAAGTTCCTCCTGAGAGAAATGAGTCAGAAGTTCACGGCGAGTGGCATTTGAACCGCCTTCGATATCATCATAGAAGATCACAGCCTCAGGGAATCTACGAACGATATTTGCTGCCATCTGCAAAGCGATAGTGGTCTTACCAGAACCAGGACGACCGATAAACATCTGGCTACTACCATCAACAATACCCACAGAGTTGTAGTAGTAATCCTTGGCATTCGGTGCTTGAACATGTACCTTGTATCCATTCAGGAAATCAAAAGGCAGAAACCCAGTAGGATACATGACATCAGCTACAGCTTCAGCCATACGAGGATCTTTGCTCTTTGCCATAGCAGCTCTAAAACGAGAAGTGAGAAGTCCCATATTTATTTCCTCCTTATTATCGTGCATAGTAAAACAATATACTCTCCACTACGCCACAATTTTTGTATTGGTATGTAAGTGGAAGAATAAAAAATAATTATGACTCACAGATGTCTATCTTCCAAAGGAAGTAAGATCACATCAGTTCCTCCATTGTAGAAAGTCTTCTTCAAATCAATAAGTCTCTGATTAGAAGACCCTCTAAAACGTAATGTAAGGCTCTTTAACTCCTCCACAAATCGACCATCTACGAGCACATCGATTTGTCTGAGGATCTTTTCAGTGATTTCGGTGTGAGGATACTCCCCAGGAGTCATCAAGCGCTCAAATGTGAATCCAGAATAACACCAGATATTTTTCTCAGGAAGTTCCTTGCATACACGCTCAACAAGCTTCAGAATACCAGGCTGATTCTTGGGTTCCATAGGCTCACCGCCCAATAATGTCAAGCCATTGATATAAGAACGCTTGAGCATATCTACTAATTTATCCTCTTCTTCTTGAGTAAACTCATTGCCGTAGCAGAAATCCCAAGTCTCAGGCTGGAAACAGTTCTTGCAGTGATTGGTGCAACCGGAGACAAACAGAGTAACTCTAACTCCAATGCCATTAGCAATGTCGCAGTCCTTAATATTGCCAAAATACATAAGATGGCCTCCTTAAAGGGTAAGATAAAGGAGTGGAAATTAATCCACTCCTTTATCAATATTTTTTACAGATGCAATACGCGGTCTTTGATTTCCTCGGTCCGACCCTGATTCCAGAACTGAGTACCAATGTCCTTTACTACCCTCGGTTTCCCGATATTTATTAGGGGAGTAGACTATACAATCTCAATAAATGAGTCGCTATTATAGTCGTTGAACGTCCCTCTTCGATATTACTCGGAGGAGGTTTCGCTGCGTCTGAGTGACTTGCACACTCGGTTATCCCTAGCTCAACAATTTTTATGGTCTCTAGAGTTTTAAACTCATGCCACCGTCACGCTTATCGTTTCCAATTACGTTGTGGTCTGTTGAGGTTGTGGGGACTTCCCCGCAATTTAAGTGATTTAACGTGGACTATTTAGGTTAATCCACAGGTACGTCTAGCTACATTCATCTTGGTCTGATCATGGTTATGACAGTTGGGACATTCCCAAATCAGTCGTCCAGTCTTTTCATCCTTAATAATATTAATTTCTCCATCCCAGCCACATACCTGACAATAGTCGCTCTTAGTATTAAGCTCAGCATAGATAATATTATCATAGATGAACTTCATAACCTCAAGGACAGCAGGGATATTATCCTGCATATCAGGGACCTCTACGTAGGAGATTGCTCCGCCTGGAGACAGCTTCTGGAACTGAGATTCAAACTTCAGCTTCTCAAAGGCATCAATCTTTTCAGTGACATGGACATGATAGCTGTTAGTGATATAGTCATGGTCACTCACGCCTTCAACTACTCCAAAGTTGTCCTTGAGCGCTTTAGCAAACTTATAGGTTGTTGACTCCAGAGGAGTACCATATAGAGAATAATCGATATTCTCAGCAGCCTTCCATTCAGCACACTTGTCATTCATTTTCTGCATGACTGAGATGGCGAACGGAGTACCTACAGTAGGCTCTGTGTGGCTCTTACCAGTCATATAGTGAGTGCACTCATACAGACCAGCATAGCCAAGGCTGATAGTAGAGTATCCGTTATAAAGGAGCTTATCGATAGGCTCTCCCTTTTCGAGACGAGCGATTGCACCATACTGCCACAAAATAGGAGCAACATCAGAAGGAGTACCTAACAGACGTTCATGACGGCATCTCAGAGCCTTGTGGCATAGCTCAAGATACTTATCAAACTCTTCCCAGAATTTATCCATGTCTCCACCAGAGAGCATAGCAATATAAGGAAGATTGATAGTTACAACGCCTTGATTCATACGCCCGTAGTACTTGTGTTTACCTTCAACATAATTTTTTGCATTTGCAACGTTACCGATTCCTGCTTCGGTAAACCGATCAGGAGTCAGGAAACTACGACAACCCCATCCAATTCACATGAGTCGCAAGCTCATGCAGTTCTCTTACGAACTTCCCTATGTTTCCATAGGATATTAGATCATATCACATACTTACCATCTTCAAGAGATTGTAAGCATCCTGCCATTTCGATTTAAACGGACTTATTTCCCGCAGTGCCGTACCACCATTAGCTTGTGGCTCTATCTACTCGTTCTGGCTAAACTTTCGATGATCGTTAGACTTTTATACAAATCAGTCATAATAAATAGCATTTTTAAGATAGCCTATGGTATTGATACCATAATTCGTATATCCATGACTGCCATAGTCTAACCAATTTTTTACAGATCCCCTGGTAACTCCTAATTCTTCTGCCAAATGAGTCTTACAGTCGTAAACTCCTCTAGATCCATTAGAGAAATCTACATAAAAAGGCTTATACTCTTTTTGGCCATATTTTCTTGAATGTAACTCATTTTCTTTTCTTGTAGTCCATTCAAGATTTGAAGATTCGTTTTTGGTAGTGTCTGGAATCTTATGGTTGACTTCAGGTAGATTATCAGGATTAGGAACAAAATGTTTTGCTACCAATCTATGAACCAAGAATCTTTCTTTCTCAGGTTCATGCCCTTTTCTATATAAAGTTACACGCTTATATCCAACAGAATTCGTATCAAAAGCTCTTAGTTTTCCATTCAGCTTATTACGAACTTCTGCATTATCGCTTACTTCATATAGGCCTTCCCAACCTTCAACATCTTTCCACAATACAATTCCCTCCTTTCATTTTAAATTAAGTTGGCTGATTTGTAATTTAGTAAGGTAAGTTGTCTTATTCTTTGTCAGGGAATAAGATTTTCTCCTTTTAAGCAGGTTTGCTAGCATTGTCACCAACACTAGGCACAGGTTTGTTTATGCACGGGTAAACATCGCCTTTGTACTCAAGCATCTTCTTCTCAGAGATGTAGTCGGGGACCATACGCTTGGCAGTACACTTGGCAGCCAGTTCAGTCAGATAATAGTACTTGGAATCAGGACGAATGTTGTCCTCCTCAAGAACATAGATCAGCTTGGGGAATGCAGGAGTAACCCACACACCAGCCTCATTCTTGACACCCTGATATCTTTGTCTCAGAGTCTCTTCAATGATCATGGCAAGATCATTCTTCGTCTGAGGATCATCTACCTCATTCAGATACATGAAGACAGTGATGAAAGGAGCCTGACCATTGGTAGTCAACAGAGTGACAACCTGATACTGGATGGTCTGGATACCCTTCTTGATCTCATCACGAAGACGATCTTCGGTAACCTCATCAATCATACGCTCGCTGATACGGCAACCAGTATTCTCTTCAACCAGACGCATTTCAGACTCTACAATCTTGCGAATCTTCTTACGGCTCACATCAACAAATGGAGCCAGATGGCTTAGGGTAATAGACTGACCACCATACTGGTTGGAAGCAACCTGAGCAATGATCTGGGTTGCAACGTTACAGGCAGTAGAGAAGCTATGAGGCTTTTCAATCATAGTACCAGTGATAACTGTACCATTCTGTAACATATCCTCTAGGTTACACAAACAGCAATTGTACATGCGATTACTGAAGTAGTCGCTGTCATGGAAGTGAATAATGCCTTTCTTGTGAGCTTCTACTACATCCTTGGGAAGAAGAACACGCTCAGTAAGGTCACGAGAAACCTCACCAGCCATGTAGTCTCTCTGAGTAGAGTTGATTACAGGGTTCTTGTTGGAGTTCTCATCCTTTGCTTCCTGGCTGGTAAGATCCACGATACTCAGAATCTTGTCATCGGTGGTGTTCTTCTGACGAATGAGATTGTGAGTGTATCGATAGGTGATGTAGCTCTTAGCCACTTCACAATAGCCATGGAGCATGATCTCATTCTCCACAGCGTCCTGGATCTCTTCAACCGTGATGTGGTCAGGGTGAGCCACACAGATATTCACAACGTTGTTTACAATATATCCAATATTCTCTTCAGGGATCTGAGATTCGGATGAAACGCTGTTGTTAGCCTTTCGAATAGCGTTCTCGATCTTTGACGGATCGAAATCCACAATTCTTCCGTCTCTCTTTGTGATTTTCACATCTTTGAAAACACTCATTAATTATTATCTCCTTCCGGAATTTTTTGCTATTGGTTAAGATCTTAGATTAGAAACAAAAGTGCATATCTTCTCCTCGATCCGCGCGGTTTAATATGAAGTTCCAGAACGATTATCAAATGACTTTTTCTAAAAATAAATATGAACATAGGGGAGGGTCGTAATGACCCTCCCCAAATTGTTCTTAGTCGAGATCTAATCTGCTGTTGATGACTTCTTTGAAAGCATCATAGTTGTATCCAGGAGGAATAGCGAAGATGACTTTGTCATACATGTTTGCATATCCCTTACTGATACAATCCATCATGAGTCTTGCCACCTGAGCAGGGTCGTTTCTGAATACTCCGCACCCAAATGCACCGAGAATTAGAGACTGTTTTACATTCTCTTCTCTGTTATAACTTCCAAGAGGATCGAACACATGGAATCTATTCTTAAATTCAATGTGCTCATCATCAGTGATTACTCCTCTCTTCTTGTAGAACATATAGGATGTCTTGAAGATCATCTCGATTCTCTTTCTGAGGACGTAATCGAAATCACTTTCAGTGATATTGTCAGTATCGAGATGTCTCTTATTAGGAGCAGCCAGAACAATCACATCAGCAACAGTTCTCTTCTTCTGTCTATTACTATCATCAACAAACATAACAGAAGGAATCATGATGCAAGCATCACTGTAAGCATGATTTCCGCTTACCTTATGCAGATTTTTGTTGTCCTGAAAATGATCTGCAAATTGATATCTTGATGATGATAGAATGTTATACAGGTTGGACTTATGGCAAAGAGACTCTTCTTGAGCCATAGAACCTTCCATGAACATTCCTCCAGGTTTCAGATAGTCAGCGAAGTCAAGCACTGTGATATTAGAGTACAGAGAATTCATACTGTTCTCAAACACCACATCCGTGGTGCTTTTACAAGAGAGCACAATCTCAGGACGCTGTCTATCCTTAAGGCCAGTACACTTACTCAGGAGATCGTCAGGAAGATGTCTGAAGAAATCTGAACGATCTGAACTGGACTCAGTGAACATCAGAAAACTTTCATCCATATACTTTACGTGACGTTCTGCTTTGAGAATGTTTGCTTGACGATCTTTGAAATAGTTATCTTTCTGCACAGATAATCCTCCTTTTAATATCCCTGATCAGGAGCTTCCTCGTAAGTCCACATGGAAGTTACAGCCAGGAACACGCAGTCAGTAGTTCCTCCATCGGTATTGTCGAATGAACCATATCCGATCGGGAGAGCTTCGAAGTCTATATAGTCTCCCATATAGACATCTACAGTACCAGGCATGAGGAAATAGTATACATGACCATCACTACTGTCTACTAGTACGCCTTCAGTGAGACACATGTTGTCTGTGATGTTATTCTCACTGATATCATAGACATACATTTCGGAACCCCAGATAATAGTAAGCGGATAGTTCTCAGCAGACTTAGCGTACTTCCGATAGTCAAAGGCCTCATTGCTCATATAATTGGCAGCATCGTGATTAGGATCTCCACCAACGAACAGGTCAGGATGGTTATCGATGAAAGTCAATGCTTTATCTATCAGAGGCCCATGGAACTCAGAACCTTCAGAGTTAATATAATCCTCGAAAGCTCTATAAATCTCAGGAGCTGTCATATCAATAATCTCTTCAGCATTGGAAGCAACACTCTCAGCTCCCTTGACATCATAGAGAACGAATCCCACTGTGCCATCATCATTGAGTCTTATGCAAAGCACTGGAGACTCATCAATACCAGAGACGCCATAGTAGATATGGTCACCTTCATCACTCAACAGAGGCATGTTATTTCTATTAAGCCTACTGGTGACGATATCTCTATCAAAGGTTTCACCAATACTGATACCAAACATGGTGTAGTTTCCGGGGTTGATGAGAGTAGCCATCGTGATGGAGGACTTATCCTCATCAAGAGCGATGCTGATATAATGGTTGAAGTAGTCTCCATTATCTTCATCATAACGAAGCTCGTTATCTTCGATGAACTTGTTGATCTTGTCTTCAGAATCGAGGAACAGATAGTCGGAGACTTCGCAACCAAGTTCAGCAGACTCGCCTTTCTTAGGCTGCTCAGATTTGCCACATGCAGTGATGCTAAGGATCATCGTAATTGCCATAATTCCAGCAAAGAATTTCTTCACAATTAACACACCTTTCTTAAAATTTGGATTTGAAAAATCCTCTCTTGTGCTCTTCAGGTTCAATTTGAGCTACAGGAAGTTTTACAGCCCACAAATATAACTCATGAAGAGCACTGACCAATTTGCAGTAGAATATGAATGGGTCTCTCCTTATCGGATCATACCAGTTATCAAAGTGGAGTCCATAGTACTCGATATTTGGTCTGATAGCGAGATTGAAACCATTCTTTGCATTTTCGAATACAGGAATGATATCTCCAACTTTAAACTCGAAACACTTGGACTTTCTGAATTCCTCCTCAGAGGTAATATTCATGGATCTGGGGATGGAATATTCCCACTCCCAGCTTTCGGGAAGATCTTCCAGAGGAACTTTGATGTCATCATCGAACATGATATAGGGCTTATTAATGCTTAAGTTCTTCTCAGTCTCATACTTGATTTCCGGATCATCGATACAGTCATCATAGTTAGGACAGTAAACAGTGGATACGTGACCAGAGCAACATGCTCTGGTCTTGTACCCTTTCTTCAACAACACAGAAATGATTGGAGTCATCAGCGTATCAACCTGGAAACAAGCTTCATCAAAGCTCTTATTCCCTTTAGGAGCGATTTGAAAAATGTTTCCAATATGGTCCATGTACATTGGCATTGTTCTTCTCTCCTCTCTTTAGTTGGGGAAGATCATAGCGAAAAACTCCACATAGTTCTCTTCGCTGGGATCAGTCTTGCTCAGATAATAGCGGGTCCCATCATCGTAGTACTCTACGTGATAAACCATGTTGAACCCAGCAGGAACATCAGACTCAGGAATCGTCACGAAGTCCTTGAGTTTCACATAGTGAGTCAAGACCTTGCCACCAACATTGCCGAGGCAAATACCATCGGTATCGTATCCCTTAGCCTCCAGCTCTTCTTTCGCTTTGATTAATCTTGCATCTGTCATTTCTTATTTTCCTCTCTTTCTTTAAGATATTTAAGCGCTTTCAACTTGTCTTCCACAAAGATCATGGAATAGAATTTCTTATGTTCCACTATGGTAGTGACTTTTCTGGAAATGTAATGATGGGTATCATCAGCATAAATCAGATATCTGACTCCCATAAACTCAGGCAAATCAGCCTTGGTAACGTACTCATTCTCGGATGCACGGATGTAGTTATCAAAGCCGATGAAGTTGCCAATCTTCCCATAGAATATTTTGCCATCCATTGTGAATCCTTTTTCTCTGAGAACTTGAGTGACCAATTCAAAAAGTTCTTCCATATTTTGCACCTCCTCAATACTATAATATCTGCCTGAAAATAAAATTCAAATGGGGAGAGGGGAACATACCCCTCTCCCCGATATTGATTAATCAGGATAAGGGTTTTCGCACCACTCGTATTCATTGCAGTAGAATCCGATGAGCATGTCGATGGTCCCATCATCTTCACGATAGAACTCAACTATGGGCATCTTTTCCTCACCGGTGATCTCTTTGGAGTGTACGAGAATTTTCTCATCGGTCAGGTCATCCAATTTGATACGAATTGCCTCTCTGTCATAGAGGTTTTCGATCAACACAAATTCTTCAGGGACTTCATGGGGTTCATACAGGGCGGATTCGAAGAAGAATTCCCAGTCTTTGATGAATGCATTGAGGCCGATATACAGAGTCTTTTTCTTATCCTCTTTCTTAGTGGCGGGCTCGGTGTCATCGTCCTCATAGAGGTCATCGTCTTCTTCGTCATCGTCATCGAAATACTGCTCTTCCTCGAAGTCGTCTTCGTATTCTTCCTCCTCTTCGATGAACATATTCTTGCGGAACTGCTCAATGAAATCCTTGATGGCGTTTCCGCTTTTGCTCCTTTCGAGGGTCATGGTCATAAGGTATGTGTAACGCTGGTTCATTATCATAATTTGAAATCCTCCTAAAAGATAAATTAACCGAAACGGGTGGATACAGCGAGATCAGGGCCTTTGATCTCATGAAGAATAGGCTCATCCTCATCCTCGTCTTCTTCTTCGGGATCTTCCTGGGCCATCTGAGCATAGGCCATAGAGACATTAACCAAGGTCCTCCAAGCAGCGCGCTTGAAATTATCACAGTCAGTCTTCTTCTCATCCTTGGTCTTTTCGGCCTTTGGCTTTTTGCTGAAGAGGGGATACTTGATCATTGGGTTCTTGTAATCAACATCACCCTTCTTGTAGATGATCGTCACAAACCGCACGATCTTCTTGTTCTTGGTCGGGTTCTTAAACATATAGAAGTCGGGGTTGTGATCATCGGTGAGATAGCACTCATAGAGCACTTCGCAGTCGCGGGGAATATCTTTCCCCTTGATGATGATAGGCTCATCGAGAGCAATGTGTTGCAGCTCATGATCGATCTTGCAACCGTTGAACATGCTGTGAGCGATGCCTTTCTCGTCCAGGAACTTGGAAGCTCTGTTAAGAGTGTGGGTAAACATATTACTGTCCTCCTTTGGAATATGTAGTGTTGCGGATTGTCAGCGGATGTATGCAGAGCAGGGAATGAGATCAGTGGTTCTACGCTCTCTCTTTTCGAAGATTATTGCATAGAAGTAGTCGCAGAAAATGGGGTCCTCGTAAGAGAAGGTTACTTTGCCATTGGTCTTGCAGCGATAGACAACCTCGAACCCCTCGGGAAGATCATCGGGCTCAACGATCTGGAAGGGGTGACATATGATATTCTTTTCGCAGCGGCGGTACATGATCTCACTGTATCTATACAGGCCGAGAACTTTGATTCCGCGGGACTTAAGGAATTGAATGCAATTGTGATACTTGACATTACAGGGATACATTTTCATTCTCCTTTTTTGACTATAGATTAGATATTTACTTCCCGATAGAGAGGCGATGAAGCAATAATATTCACTTCCATCCTTTCTATCATTATTATAATACTCAAGTGAAATAATGGACTTTTAAAAAAGAGAAAAGAGAGAAGAGGGGTAGGCAAGAAGCCTACCCCTCGATGTGTGTTAATCGAAGAATACTGCCTGATGAGCATTCCATTCCTCAGGAGTGTAGTATCTACCGAGGATATCGACATAGTACATGGCGGGAGGAATAAGAGGAGCAATGTATCCAGGATGCTGCATAGCGTATGCTACACGAGGATCAATATAATTGTAGATATATGGATTTGTAGAACCAACTACAATAGCATTGTCTACAGTCCAGTTATATCTAAAGATCCTATCATATAGAGTACCTTTGTTGATTCCACAAATAGCACTCCATTCTGCAATGGTATGAGTTTCACCAGAAGAAGACGATACTTTATTGATGAGATAATTGATAGGAATCTCAATCACATCTTCATCAGACCATCCTTTGTTATGCCTTGCAATAAGTGTAGCACTATTGACTCCCAATTTTTCGGCCCATTCGGATGATGTCATTGTGACACCATTGTAAGTGATATAGTCATTATTACTACGATTATTGCATTGGGTTTTCATAGTAGCCCATCTGCAATTCCAAGGAGCATACGGGCCATCATTATCGATACGATCGATGGTCAGATCATCAAGGTATCCATGAGACATAGACCAATTGTAGAAATTGATAAATCCATCTCCATAACCATACCATTCATCACAGATATAGATTCCTCTTCCTCCATATCTATAATAATATTTATCGTTTTGATTATAGCATCTTCTTACCATTCCACGATAAATATTATAGATTCTGGTACCGTGCATACCATGCTTAGGATTTCCAATTCTACACCCACAACTTGTCGTATGGCCATTACGTAGATTTCTGCCATTTACAACTACGATATCTTCATTTCCACAATCGCATTTGCAATACCAATTGATAATTTTCTCCCCGCTAGAAGAAAATTTATCAGGAGCTCTACCCAATACCGTAAGATGGCCAAATTTCTTTCCGGTCATATCTATAAATGCATTTGGATTGGAACATCCACAATTTTTTGTGTGGCCATTCAACAGATTATGCTGAATAACTTCTACAATTGTATGGTTTTCACAATCGCACTGACAAACCCATTTCCATTCGGTCTTAGGCTTTCCTTTGCTAGTAAATTCATAATCTTCATCAGCTCTTCTTAATACGGTTAGTTTTCCAAACTTTCTACCAGTAAGATCAATATGATCATATGTTTCTTTTGGCCTGATAGATACTTTGGTTTTCTCACCATATAAAGCTTGCTCTACTGACCATTTATATCTATAGATGCGATTATAAATGGTTGCAGCCGGTCTTCCTGTAATTTCCGCCCATTCTTCTACAGAATGAGTTTCACCAGATTTAGGATCGGTAATGATTTTCTTGATAGGATTTTGCTTAGATGAAGCAGCTATAGCTTCGTCTATATTCATTCCTCTTTTCAATCTACAAAATAATGTAGATGAGCTTATACCGGAGAATTTAGACCATTCACTTAATGTTTTGGTCTCTCCTGTCTTTTCACTAGTATAAGATACAATTTTCTTTTCAGGCATGATATCATCTCATCCTCCTAAAATAAGTTTGTATTAGATTGTAATAGCTTCTATTAAAATTAATTTGCTATTCTAATTTTATCTAATTGATCGTAGACGAGTATCAGCCTGTGCAATCTATTATTTTGGATAAAACAAAATTGGGGAGGGTCGTAATGACCCTCCCCAAGTGTTAGATGATTGGACTGTTCTCTAGAGCAATCTTTTCAGATTAACCCTGGGAAGGACGAAGTCCGGATCTGTTCAGAACGGAAACTCTGCTCTGGACAGGCTGGTATTCGTCGATCAGCCAGCGCTCGAACGCGGTCACTGCAGGCAGAGCAGGATTCTGGAAGTTGCGCAGCTCGTTGCTCACATACATCTGGTAATCGTAGATGCGATACGTCACGCGATTGCTGTTGTGAGGCATCAGCAGAACGATCAGCGTGTCGTTGGTTCTCAATTTATCACTGCCGATAAACTGATAAATGCGCTTGTCGCTCGTCACCACAGTACGCTTGTAGTCCAGCTCCACAGGGCCGATGTTCGCCGGCGTAGTGTAGCTGTAGCTGGTGGGAGTGATCTTGCGGATCAGATCGGGATCGCCGAAGACGGTGATGACCATGTTGGGATCGTTCAGGACCTGCAGCATACGAGTCACTTCGGTGTCGAACGCATCGAAGAACATGCTGTGACGCCAGGTCAGGGGATCCAGAGCGTAACCGGTCGGGGGAGCATAGTCGAACTCAATGTAGCCGCGAGAACGCTCGGGCAGACGGTCATAGGACTCGTCCAGGTACTGCTTGATCTTGTCGTCCTTGTAGTTGGCCAGGGTGGTCTTCATCAGGGACATGATCTTGGTGAGCTGGTTGACCTGGTACAGAGCAGCCAGATCCTTGACCTCCTCGGGGGAGATGGTCACGGACATGGGGATAGCGTTGGGGATCTCGATCAGCTTGGTATCGACCTTCCACTTCACGGAGCAGGTGTCCAGAGCGTGGTTGGCGGTATCCAGCTCGGCGGACAGCTGAACCTTCTTCACGTTGCCAGCAGCGCAGATGACGGTGAAGACGTTCTTGTCCATAGTGCCGGCCAGAGTGTCGGCGATCTTCACATTGGTAGTGGCATCCTGGCGGACGACCAGCTCAATGGGAGTGTTGAAGGAACGCTCGTACTGGTTGTAACCAGGCTGGAACTTGATGTCCACGGGGAACCAAACGTCGGTGAACTCGCCGGCGTCGGCAGCAGTGGCAACGGGGCCATTGGGACGGATGAAGCCGTTAGCATCGGGCTTGATGTCACCCTCAGCGATGTAGCACTTCTCGATCATGATGCCGGTGATGTGGGTCTTGATGGACAGGTTGTCCAGCTTGGTACCACCGCAGGCGGCCAGAACGTTGGTAGTGCCCATCTCAGGCAGGGTCAGCTGAATGTCATAGACAGGGTTGGAAGCGTCGATGGCAGCGGTCATCTTGTTCTGATCCAGGAACATATCGATCTCGTTACCCTTGGTGTCAACCAGGATACGCTTCTCCATGCTCATGGTGAACTTGGGACCCTCAGCGACGACCTTCTGGATAGCGCCCTTATCGAACACCATGTTCATCAGGATGTTCTTGTGGACGGGGAAGGTCATACCGATGACGGGGTTGTAGTCGCCCATGTCAGCGTGCTCGAAGACGGCCTCAACGTCGTTCTCGAACTGCTGCTCCATCATGGCATACTGGTCTTCCAGATAGCCGGGATCGTTGACAAAGGGATCGCTGGTGCTCTCATCGATGAAGTTGGAGCAGAAGAACTCCTTCAGAGCCTGCTTCGTAGCGGGACGACGCAGAATCTTCTTGGGCTCCTCGAAAATGTCCATGCCGGACTCATTCAGAACGTTCTTGGAGAACTCGGCGAAGGACTGAACGAAATTGGTCATCGGATCTCTGCTATAAGAGCCGCCAACAAAACCCGTCTTGGTATCAATCTTACCAATAGGCATAATTTTATCCTCCTTGATTAATTTAAACCTTTGATTTGAAGGACGTTAGACAAACCAAAAGTCTCCATTGTAGTAGTCATTGAGTTGTAATAAATACAAGACTTAGAGAGGAATCCTGTAAATATTATTAATTAGTTAGTAGGATTCAATGACAGGTAATAGATGTTTGCATTATCATTGAATCCTACTAGCGTTAGTTTTTGGAAGCGTTCAGTTCTTCGATCACTTTGGATGCAGTTCTGAACACAGCGATGTACTTCATGTACACAGTGTAGTTCTCCAGATAAGGAGAAGAGTCAAAGTTATTCTCAACGTAGTCGATAAGAATATTCTTTGCTTTATTGAGAAGAAGAGTGAGACGCTTAATAGTCTCCAGGTTATCTGCATTCTTGGGAATGTTGTTGATACCTTCGAGAGTATTAGACATGGTCTCGTAGAGATCCTTGTAGTTCAGCTTGAGCTGAAGAACTCTGATGCGTTTCTGATCATCGGTGAGTGAATCGTAGATAGCTTCTTCAGCAGCACGATCGTCGTCATCCGAGATTGCATCAGTAGGATCTTTTGGAAGTTCCTTGGCAGGCTGTTGCTCAGGCTGCTGATCTCCGCCATCTGCAGGAGCTTCATCACCATCTTCAGTAGGCTCTTCTCCTCCGTCGACAGTGAAGTTATCATCGCCCTCAGGATCTTCAGGAGCTGCTTCACCACCAGTATCGGTATCGTCAGCAGCAGCAGGAGTTTCCTCTGCTTGAGTAGGAGTCTCTTCTGCAGGGGTAGGCTCTTCAGTATCAGTTAGAGTGAAGTCATCTTCCTGATCTTCAGTGGTTGTAGTATCAGCCTGAGGAGCTGGTTCGTCTGCTGCTCCAGTCTCAGGAGCTTCAGGTTCCTCTTGGGTCTGATTCTCAGCATCATTCTGAGCTACATCAGCAGGAGACTCAGCCTGAGCTTCTGCATTAGTAGGAGTCTCTTCTCCTACATTGAAATCATCGTTGTCGTCAACAGTTTGACCATTGACTTGCAACTCATTGAGTTTAATAAGATGGGAAATTAATGACATTGTATCACTCCCTAGTTCTCATTCCCTTGGTAGACTGCATAGGAATTCTGCTACCCTTCTTGGCGAGGTCATAGTAGATCTCCTGTCTACGGCGTTGAATGTTCTTCTGAATAGTGAGCAGCTGACGATACTTCTTAGTAGAACCAGATTGCTCAGCTCTCTGAATCTCGCGTTCAAGAACCTGAAGTTCGATATCAATCTCATCCAGGATGAGTTTCTTCTCCTTCAGAGTCAGATACTTAGATCTTGCAAACAGAGCAATGGCTCCGATCACAGGGATAACAGCAGTATGAGCCGCAACACCAACTCCGGCAAGAGCAATACCGATCTTGATAATTTTAGAGATAGAATGGTTCACTTCACCAGTGATGATCTCTTCACGATGGTCAGTACCATAAGTGGATTTAAGAGTTCTCAGAAGGTGATTAAACTCCATATCAAGATCTCTGCTCATCTCCTGCTCTTTAGCAGACATGCCCTTCATCTTAGCTTTTACGCCTTGCCAAGCAAGCTTAGCATCATTGATGCTATTGATTGCCTTCTTTGGAGCATCATCAGCTTTAGTAGCAGTGTTTGCGGCATCAGGCTTATCGTTACCATCAGAAGGAGCATTATCTTTGCTACCATCTTCGGTAGAAATCTTGCTCTCCACTTTGTTATCTTTGTTCTTTGTGAAGGGCTTAGCAACGCTGCTAACAGCCTTCTTGATATTGGAAGCTACACCCTCATTGATGCTCTTAACAGCCCAACCTTCATTGAGGTTCATAGCAGCCCAAGAGAAGTCAAAGAGATAAGTGTAGTCAATATAAGGATTGAACTCCTTAGCGGATTCCATCTTGACATCCATAAGAGTCTGCTTAATGTAATCATACCGAGGATTAGCCTCAACCCTACACAGATTAAGGAAGTCGCTTCTGGCATCTTCAGAGAGATACTCTCCAATGATGTCGAATACGAGTCCTGCTTCTTGAGGAGTCACAGTGGCGGCATATTCTTCATCATTGAGCTTATCGGTGATCAGACCAATAGAGCTCTCAGTGATAGAATCCATAGCTTCTACATACTCATGAATCTTACAAATGAGCTCCTTATCAGATCTAGAGAATCCATGACTACGTTCCTGAGCTTCACTCAGAATAATCTTGTACTTGGATCTGATAGAGACATCAAAGCAGCTTTCGGAGATAGTGTAGTAAGCCACAGAATTTGAGTTGTAAAGCATATTGTTGATGCAGTTGATAGAAGACTCCATCAGATCATGGATATCATCTACAATACCATTGTAGGAATAGCTACGAAGTTTCATAGTAAGATATCCATTAGCATCAACATGTTCCACAATAGTGGATTCACTGAGATCGGTATCATCAGAAGACAGAATTCTCTTGATATCCAGAGGAGATTCCTTCATAGAAGTCTTCTCAAGTTGATCAAGGAACTCGCCAGCATTTTGAGCATCAACAATCATGTTGTGCATCTTGAACTTATCGATCTCATCAGAAGTGAAAGTTTCAGGAGTCTTAGTTCCATCATCATACACTTCATCATTGAGTTCTGCTTCCCAAATGGTTCTCATAGTATCCATGATATCATCAGAGTCAGAGATCTTATTCTCTTCGATGACACTCATGATATTATGAGCAGCATTACCACTTACAGCAATATTTGCTTCGGTGAAGATAATCATGGGATCGAATTCCACTTCATTGATACGAGTGAAATCATTGATACATTCCATGATGGTGTTCAGAACATTGATATTCCCAAAGTTTTCTCTTGCAAGTTCTACAAGAGTATCAATCTTCTTATCAGGATCAACTTTCCACTCATTAAGTCTGTCTCTCCAATAAGAAGACTTCTTAGTTCCATCGGTCAGATACTTGACATTTACGTCAGCACCTTCAGCGATGATCTTGGAATCCTTGATAGAATCTCTATAATGGTCGATATCGATGCGATCATTATCATCCATCATAAGGAAGTAGTCAGAGACATGTTCAACCATCACCTTATCAGGCATACGATTACCATTGATATATCCAAGATATGCAGTCTCTTCAAGAGCAATGTTGAACTTGACAAACTTAGACAGACTATAAGTACAGACCATCTCACAGATCTTGTAGCACTTCTCTTTATCAGACTTTCCATTGAGATTCATCTCGAATCTCTTTGAAAGATTGCGATGATTCTTGATGATACGGTCAATAGACTTATAGAGCTTTGCAGCTTCAATAAGTCTATCTCTATTTACGTTGCCAATATCAATAGAATTGATGTAGGAAATGCAGTTGGGAAGCTCTGCAGATTCAACAGTAGGAATTACATCATTGATGACTTTCTGAGTGCTAGATTCAAGCAGATCAAATCTATCACTCTTATACAAAGTTTCAAGAAGATTGAGTGCATCTTTGTAGGAAGTACAGTCCCGTGTAAAGGTCTCTACCTTGCGACGATAAAAATCCTCGCTCATATTCCCTGACAAGTCAGGAATACGAGCACTTTCAGTAACACATTTACGTCTCTCAAGGCCACGACCCCTTTTATAGGTATACTTCATGTCCAAGGGTGTAGTTACCATATGAAAAGCCTCCCATTAAAATATACTAATTACTAAAGTGTTCAGATTTCAGTCTCTACAGAGGGTAAAAATAAAAGCATGTAAGAGGCGGTAGGGAAACACCCCTACCGCCTAATACAATACAGAAGAAGAACAATATGCCATTGGAAAATCTTAAAAAAGGGCAGCGACTCCTATTGCAGTAAGAAACACGAGTAGCATCGGTGAAACGTACAAGACCGAAATACATCGTAAATCTTTGGAGACGCCGCCCATGGATGGGCCTCACAGCATAATCACCATCTTCTGTGAATAGCTGTATTCCGGGGCGCATCCTACATCCATGGGCGTCTATGGCTGACGCCCTACGCCGGCACACAATCGGTAAGCTTCAGGGGCGGTAAGATCAAGGTGGTGGGACAGTACAGAGATGACAAGCACGAGGAACTTGTCTTAGAAGAGAGGCAGTTTGCTGACAGCCTTATCTCTGAACATGTGATCTTTTTAACCGATGGCCTCTACGAGGCCGGAAGCTTTTTCCGAGATCTCCGGCGTTCTTTATATGTAAAAACCGATTATCTCAAAACGCCCACGCGTCCCCAGAACGAATGGCCGCACACATAGCAGCGCAACGGGGGCAATGCCATAAAATAAATTATAGACTTATCGGCACAAGACAAATCGGCTTTTACCAAGATTGGGTTACTCTCATTCGAGTATTTAGTAGTTGGTAGTGTATTAAATTACAACATACGAGGTCTATGAATGTAAACTCTCTCATCAATGTTTGATAATGATACACCGAAATCTTTCTCTCCAGGATAGATATTCCGATGCTCATATAATGTAGCTCCATAAGGAGAGATGAGATAGTTCAATTCTTCCACCATTCTTGCGTCACCAAACTTATCGTTATCTGGATAGACATGAAGATCGAAGTAGAAGATCTTGAATGTATTGATTAAGTGCATTACAAGTCCTCTATATCCAGATCCGGTAACAGCAGCGAAGATGGAAAAGTCTGATTCATTTTGCCTCAAATTGTATCTAATACTCAGAATATCAAAAGGACCTTCTGCTACATGAATGTTTACCTTCCTAGGGATAGTGAGATCCAGTACAGTAGGCATTACATACATCTTCTCAGTATTGTCTTTCTTACCATGAATATTGTAGTTGATGTATCTCTTATCGATAGAATCGTAGACTACACCTTCTCTACAGAGTCGTCTCATATTCACGAAATTATTATCAAGACTGAGAAATCCAACGAAGTTATCGTTGAGCTGCTGAACAATGTTTGGATGTCTAGTGTATTGTTGAATTCTGTTTCTGTCCAATGCTTCTCTAAGATTCAGAATTATCTTCTGTTTCATGCAATCAGCTTCTGTCAGATTAGTTCCAAGTCTGTTATTGATATAGGCTAACTTCTGATCAGCTAGTTGTTTATCTTGTACATAGTTGATGAATGGATACCATTCTCTATTATACCCGACAAACTTCTTACTTCTTGATGCTTTAGAGATTATCTTGTCAGCATTAACTCCAATGATTGGGTCATAGATTCCCCAGTCCATTAGAGTTCTTGAATCGAGCACTCCAGAAGTTTGACATTTGAAACAATGAAACAGAATAGGATCGTCTGATTCTTGTGGTACGCTTATATACATATGGCCATGGTTAGGATCTGTAGAGTCAGGACAGTATCTACATCTACAGACAATCTCTTTACCACCTGATGCTTCATGAGCTCCAGGAATCATGGCCTTGATGTAATCTACAAATTGAGATCCAAATGGAAAACTCCCTCTAGGCATTGCTTCATCTCCTTTAAGAGAGTGTGAGGGTTGAGATAGTAAATAAATCGGGGTGGAGTAAATACTCCACCCCTTGCGCTTTCCCTCTCCTATATCATTTCATGTTGGAGAGCTTGTCACCAAGCTGAGCCCCCACCATGATGATACCTTTTTCAAGCTCCACAATAGCATTCACAGCGTGCTGAGAAGTCTCAGACATGAATGTGATGTACAGAGTGGGGCTGGGTGAAATGTGATTCTGGACAGCAAAGTCAATGATAGCGAAGACATAGTCCTGGAACCGCTGAGTTTCTCCAACAAGCATCAGAGACTTGAAGGAAGTGATGTTCATGGTAGCAGCGAAGTCTCTGTCATCGGTGAGATTCTTGTTGATACACAGGAACTGATGGCTGTTGATAGCCTGATACAGACCAACACCAACAACACTCATCCAGAGCTCATCGATAGTAGCCATGAATGAAGGAGTCAATGTAGACTGTTCGATTCCAATGATAAATTGGAGCGGTTTGTCTCCGCCCATATTAATGATTTTGCTTTCCATAACTTCCGCTCCTTAATATAATTGTCAAAATGCTATGGGGTAAGGCCATTCTCCTTACCACATCTGTCGTTTACGTCATCTTTTCAGGTCAGCCAATAGGAGATCCCTTCGCGCGCAAAAGGCATGTGATCAATATGCCAGGATTCATCCGGGATGACCTACTTTGGTACAGCTTTCTTAGCAAATGTTTTCTTTCGCCAGAAACACAAATGCCGACAGATTCCTTGCTCGCGACTCTCTTCCGCCACCATAGCAATTTGTATTGAGTAGTTTGTCAGCACATCAAAATGAACGTCTCGACTTCTTCAATGATAGCAGCCACTGCAATGGTATCCAGACGTTTACCATCGATATCAGGGTTCATATCAACGATAGAGAAGTCAGAGGAAATGATAGTTGCGATGATTCCGAGGATGTAGTTCACGATGTCTTCGTTCTTATACTTCTCCAGAATTAGAGGATAAGAAGGAGAAGCTTCAACCATAGCTTTCTCTTTCTTATTTACACTCTTACGAGACACAAGCTTCTCTACCTTACCAGAGATGATATAAGGTAGAATAACCATGTTCTTAGAGGTGAGCAGCTTCTTGGCCGCAATGATCATCTTGATGTAGTCATCGCGGTTGATAGCATGAATAGACTGAGTATCTCTGAACCACCGATAGAACAGACTGAAGATCATCTGCTTCTGGAAAGGATCAATGGTATACTCACCATTTTCATTGATGAGAATTCTCTTGGTATAGTGGTCAATCTCTCGAGGATCGAAAGGACCAAACATAGTTTCGATGTTCTTCATACAAACCTGACCATTGATCTTGTTCTGCAGATACAGACCTTCGTTCATTCGAATCAAGTTGGACTCGAATTTATCGAAGTCAGAGATTGAGTCATTATCTCTCTTGGAAGAGGAGATAGGAATGTAGGAGAACTCGAAAGAGATATCAGTGATCTTGTAGCTGGTATTGCGACGGATGGATGCATAGTTGAAGCTGATAATATTCTTGTCGAAGGTATACTTCGGCATGATATTCAGAATGATGTTATGTACCGAATCGGTGCTGTGGGTAGTGGTGTCAATAGAACGAATATCCTGCTTAATCCAAATACCCTGGTTGTTCTTCTGGTTCGCAACAACATTCGTGAACGCTGTATCATACAGCTTTGCATAGATATTGATGCTGTCATCCATATGGAGAATCATATCATAGAATGCCAACAGGTATTCATCGATAGATTCAACCTTATGCATGTAAGCATAGTTGGTCAACAGAGGAATGCACAGATCCATCAAGATAGACATCATGTGAAGGATCTTTGCATGTTCATTAGTATACTGAAGGCTGGGATTCTTGATGTTGGAATAGTTCAACTCCTGGTAGTAGTTGTCATCCACCATCTGACGGACTCTCTTTGCAATTCCACTCTTGAGGATGTATCTATCCATATCATAGAAGAAAGCAGATACTGGATAAGCAGAAGAGCTGTACCGATCCATCTTAGTCTTCATAGTGAACAGGACAGAGATGTACTCCCAATCTTTGTCGTAGTAGTTGCAGAAGTAGTTCACATATTGGAACAAGTGGCTTCTCATTGCCGCTGAGTTGTAGCACTTCTTGGTCGTAAGCATGAAATAGTCCAACTTGTCATCAGCACCGATGTCCAGCTGATATACGATGCTGATAGGAGCAATGAAGAAACCAGGCTTACAGTTAATAATTACCTCTTCCGGGCAGGAGGGTTGCCACAGATCAACAGGTACGAATTGTGTTCTTGTGTCTTTGCGTTGCTTACAATACTCGTCTATAAAATAGACGGCATTGAGTTTTCCTTCCATCGAATTATTGCTCATTATTTACGTCTCCCTATCGTGAAAATTTACAAACTCCAGTATGCTATTCAAATCTATAATATCTATCTGATATTAAGTTTACTTCTTTTTCTTGAATGGATTTACAAAGTGACCAATTCCCTTCTTGACCATTGTGTTAGCCTTAGGAATTGTATTGTAATCGGTGCGCTTAAACTGCCCAATCTTAGGCTGATTCGGAGAGCCAAAAGGTTTATTATGAGTTTTAGAAGGCTCAGTAGTGCTACTGGTCTTCTTTTTCTCTCTACGCTCTTTGGCAGCGATTTCTTCTCCTCGCCTTTTACGATCCTCGATCACATCATAGGCATGTCCAACAGTAGCAATCCAAACCTTGGGGTTGTAAGGTCTAGTAATAGCTTCCCATCTGGACTTAAGCAGCAAGCCTTTATCCTTGATTTCAAGATAAGCAAAGTAAAGTGACTTGACATAGCCAATTTCATCTTTAGGGTTCTTCTCCATTGCCTTCTCTTTAAGACATTTCTCTACCATCTTATTCTCAAGATCTTTGATGAAGAGACCATTCTTATTGAAAGCATGGGCAAACGTATATGCAAAACTGGGGTCATTTGAGAAGAACTGAACATCATAATTGGTCAGAGTCTTACTCTTAGCCTCAGCACTTTTATTCTTAGGAAGATAGAAACGCAGAATAGTGTCATAGTAGAACTTAGGCACTACTTCAGAAGGGATCTTGAAATGGATGAAGTATTCCTCTTTATCTTGGTAAAGAGTAAAGAGGATCAAACCATTTTCCCTGAGTCTAATAGCGTTCCATTTTTCAGAATACATATCGTAATAGACCTTACGATTGGTCATTACTGATGATCCCATAGGGTTCTTGATGTATTCTTCAAGGGTCATATAATCGCCCCCTTATATATGATTACATGTTAGGTGGAAAAATTGATAGATCTCTAGGACCAGTGGAGTCTAAATATGCTTCAGGAGCAGTGGAGTCGGAAACATACGTTCCAGTTCCGAGAATAGTGGTGTGATCAGAAGTGTAGAATTTGCTCTTGTCACAGGAATTGCAACATCCATCACAATATTCCCAATAACATCCACATCTTCTGATGCGAAACTCCCCAGGAGCTTCGTCAGCATGACCTTTATAAATACTCTTTGCATCCATAAATAATTCTCCTGTAGAAGTGTAGTTTAGAGCTAGGGGAAGAGCAAGTGCTCTTCCCCTAACATTGTTTGATCAATAATGGGAAGCCAGAGAAGGAGCCTGAAGCACAGCCTGGTTTGCAGTGAACATGATGGTCACGATCTTGGCGATGGTGTCCAGGATCATGGGCTCAGATTCAATGGAGGTAAGAACCTTGCCATCATACGGATCTTCCTTCTTGGGATCGACATACATATTGAACGGAACACCCTTATGATCAATGATCTCCTGATACAGAGCATCGAATACCTTATCGGTGTCATAGAAGATGGAGGTATACAGAGAATGGATCTGTTCACGATAAGCATTCAGGAGGATCTCCAGCATGTTATCTACACCACCATCGTATTTCTTGGACTCCAGCATCTTGGAAATGACGTAGAAGCCCATAGTATTGGCACCATAACCAACACCATACTGAGCTGCAGAGCGAGTATTAAGAACAGCATCCTCAACCAGGTCACGCAGAGAGTCACGATCAGAAATTGAAATACCTCCGATGAACAGCTCGACCATGTTGGACTTCACAGCATTCAGCTGACGCTTCAGAGAACCCAGAGCACCAACATTACCACCCTGAGAGGACAGAGACTTGTACTGAGCTTCCAGGAAGTTCACGATGTTCTGATAGGTCTTGCTGTAAACAGGACCATCGTCATTATAAATGATCTTACCGTTCTCGTCAGTCTCATACATATTCTTGGGATTGACGAACTTGGTAATGGAAGCATCAGCCTCGACCTCTTCAGCAGTGCCGAAGAAAGTAACGACATTGCTCAGATCGGGAGCAAGACCAGCTTCCTGATCCTGCTTATGGATCTCCTCATCGATGTACTTCTTGATTGGAGTGCAGCCACACAGAGTGGAGATATGATCCACGTAATTCTCATCAAGGCCAGCATAGTTGGTAACCACCAGCAGCTGAGGCTTCTGAGAGTACTGAGACTCGTCATACTGATGCATCATCTGAACGATGCGACGCATATATGCCTGAGCATCGCGACTGATCTGAGGAACAAGAATGACAGTGGGAATCTCTGCAGTAGGCTTGGGGCCAAACCGACGCTCGATGATATTGGTCTCGATGATCTGCTGGAACATGGCCAGTTGCTCAGGAGTGTCCATAGGATCAGCGAAATGATATACATGGACAGGATACTTGGTGGAACGGATCTTGCAGGTACCCTTGTCCACAGAGTTGATCATACAGGGATCAGAATAGCCAGCCTCGATAGTGACACCATTGTAGGACTTGACATAGGTGTTCTCATTGGTAGATGCAGACACATCGATGAAGACACCCATACCGTAGTCCTTGTAGATACCCTGGATCAGCTTAGCGACCTCTACATTGCCGTTGGTGGAAATGTATGCGATGTTATAGATATCATCAAGAGAGCACTCATGGCCCATGGCACGGATCTCGTCACTGACAAGGCCAACAGTCTTCTTGAAGATACGGATGACATCATAGGGGTTCAGCTCCACAGTGCCATCTTTCTTGGCATTCTCTACGAGATTGTCAAAGATCAGAGAAGCCATAACGACGACAGAAGAAGTGCCGTCACCGACTTCCTTCTCGATACGACGAGTAGCATTCTCAATCTCAGACTTGATAGCCATCTCGATGGGATACTGGTACTTGATGCTCTTGATGATCTTATTGCCGTCCTTGGAATACTCTGCGACAATGTCTGCGTCAGAGGTGCCACGCAGAATCAGAGTGTTGGAACCCATGGGGCCCATTGAGTTAATGATTGCATCTTTCAAATCCCGGAGAACACGGGACTGAACTTCTCTGAGCTTTTCTCCTGAGACGATGTTATTCACAGGAGAAGTTGTGCTGTTGACAACGACTTTTCCAATCTGTTCATTGCTCATTTGTCATATCTCCCTTTATTTTAATTTTAGAAACACGAATCGATCCATTATGGAGATTTTCGACCTTGTACTTATCTCCAATATAATATTGGAGATTATCTGCTATTGTATCTACCTCATGATCAAAGGCTTCCACAATATGAAGAGTACTATTAGTATTCTTTGAAAGATCTTCAAGCACTTTAAATGTGATAGAATCCGAGGTGGTAAGATCCACGATCTCGTATCTAGTGAAGTGTCCAAACAGAAAGTACTCGGTAACTTCATCCATAGTAGCTTTGTAGTTGATGCTTTTGAAGTACTCGTAAATGGCTGTCCACCGATAAGCTTCAGTCCTACTCCTGAATTCAACGATATTTCCTAATTCTCTGCCAATCATTAGCTTCTCGTCAAAATCAAGCTTAGGCTTACGTTTCAGTTTCAGCTTATTGAGAAATCTTTTCAGAAACATTGCTTTCATCTCCTTTGGAATAGTCTTTACCAAACTTAGCAAAGACATTCCTTGAAGTTAGGCTATTGACCACATTTTCAAAGTAGTCAATATTATACTGCCTAGGAGAGAAGTAGATCTTCTTTCTGGATATTTTATCCTGAAGATTAAGATCTGTGAAAAAACGATAGTCTTTAATGTAATAGATATCTTTACCCATCACACTAGAAGACTCGTCTTTGGATACTATTTTGAGAGGGCCAAAATGTGAGATCAATGATTCCTTCTGCAGATCATTTCTGATAGCAAAATAAGCCATTGTCCCAAAGTTGGTTCCTGATCCTAAAACCAGTTGTACGAACTTAAAGATCGTAGCATCTGAGTTGGAGTGTTCTATGATTTCTTTCTCATAGGAATCGAAGAAGGACTTGTACAGCTTATCTATATCTCCAAGATTATCCTCGGTAGAAATGATGGACAAAGGGTTTTCATTTTTACGAGAATATAAGAGCGATAGAATTTCCCTATCGCTCTTATTTAAAGTCTCTAAATTAAAGGCTCTATCATCTTGGAAATTCTCACGGATGAATCTGATCAATCCTAACTCAGTATTCACTACCAAATCGAAATCGATTAAGGCGCTCAATACTCGACCATTAAGATTGTTAGATCCTTCCATAATTAGCCGAGCTCACTTTCCAGATCGTCGATATTCTGGTAGCGAGAACGACCAGAAGAGCTGTTACCAGCGGAGGATGAAGGCTGTTCATACTCAGACCCAACATTGTTGAAGAAAGAGTTGTTGGAACGGCCGCCACCATTGCCGTGCTTATTGGGGTCGATAGCACCAGTCTTGATACCGATGCTACGAACCATGTTGCTCAGCTTGGCATTCTCATATCTACCGATATCATAGAAGGATGCACCCAGAGCACCAGAAGCAAACCGAGCATAATCCTCCAGAATACCACAGAACTGATCCAGTTCAACGTTATTCATGTACTCCTTCTGGCACTTCAAATTGGCCAGATCATGTACACCGAGCAGGTAGTTGTAGTTGTTATTGAAGTCGAAGCGCTGAGAAGACTCATAACCACCATTGGCATTTACCTTAGCGATGAACAGGAAGGGCTTGCCCATCTCACGGCCGATAGCAATGAAACCACGAGTCTCACCAGTGCCGGTATCAACGCCGTAGATTTCCTTACCCTCAGAATTCGCAGAGACTCGCTTCACACCTTCAGCCAGGATACGAGCCTTAGTGGGAGACAGATGAATGTAGGCAAGCTCGTTGTTACGACCTTCCTGAGATGAGCCAGTCTCAGTGATAGAGACCTTCAGAGTGCCCTTCCAGAAAGTGAAGGTCAGAGCAAGATTCTGCTCAGGGTTCTTGATGCGCAGACGAGAATAGTAGCTGGGCTCCCACATAGAGTTCTGGTTCTGATTGTTGTTCTGATAGTTGCTTCCGAGTGCCATAATTCATTTCTCCTTTATGTAAACAAAATTGTTCTTCTTCCGTTTGGGGAGTAGGACCTAGTATCATAGGAGTGGCAACATCTCTCACAATACTAGGTCCCAATAGGGAGGTGGGCCATATGGCCGGTACACGAAAACTGATGAGCAAAACAGTTCGTGTAAAAAGGACGATACACTAGAAAAGTATAGTTTGTTTAAAGGAGAACAAAAAGGCGGGAGTGCCCTAAACTTAGTCTAATATATCATCCATTGTATTGATTTGTTTCAATAATGATAAAAATTAAAACTCAGGATTTGTGAGCTTATCTTTATCGGTACGAAGAACCAGAGTCATATTGTAAAGTGCTTGAACAGCTTCCTTTTCAGAAACTCTAATGTTCTGGCAAGCCATATTGATAAAGTTTGCCTTAGAATTGGTGAAGTTAGATAGCTCTTCATTTGTCTCTTTAAAGAAAGATCCCTTGACCTGGCCAGTATCACCATCGTAGTCTGCGCCAAGTCCACCAAGATACAAATTAGAAATTTGCATAGTATCTACAAACTTCTGAGCAGAAGGAGCATTAATATCCTCAATTCTAATCTTAGGATAGAACCTATAATACTCTCCGTCAAGAACAATAGGTTCTGTCTCTGTAGTGGAAGCTACTTCAATACCAGTATAGATTGTATTAAAGTAAGAATCATAAGGGAATCGAGTAAAGGACATCTGCTTGCCTTCAGTAGACCTGATAGCAGCAATGTAAATTACATCTACCCAGGTCATAGGACGCTGCAGTGCAGGCTCAGGTGATGCTTCGGCATTCTTAGTAGAATCCCATCTCTTACCTTTGAATACCATATAGTAAGTATGGTTCTTATCCTTAGTAGGAATCTCAATTGGAATGAATCTGTTGTCATGAGAGTATACAAACTTCTTGAGCTGATCTTTGAGAAGATCATCATTGAAGTACATCATAGGATTGTCAAGCTCAACAGAAACTTCCTTGCCTTCAGCATTTACGAACTCGTAAGATGTAGAGTTCAGGAACTCATTCTCAAAGAACTTTCTCATGTTGAAGAGCATAAAAGGATAGAAGTCAGCAGCTACTGCGGCCAGAGGAATAGCAGACTTATCCAGTGAGACCATTAAGTCGTCAATCGTATCTACTTTCAGTTCAGGAGCAGACAGAACTAGACGAGATGAGTAGTCAGATGTATAAGCCATATTGGATCTGATGATACCAAACTTACCACTAAGTCCAGATCCAGGATCTTTAATAGTGGGATTGGAGTTACCACAGAACCAGTCATAGATTGCCTTCAGAGTATCCTGTACTCTTGAGCAAGTTGTGTCAGCCATAGAGAGACCGTAGTCGTTATTCTCTTTAATGGCTCTTGAAGCGGTAATCAGGTTTACATACAGAGTATTGATCTGTCCAACACCAGTATGTTTACCAGTAGTATTCACATCTCGATAGTAGGCAGGGATGACGATGTATTTGTTAATGAACATCCTTCCAGTCTTGAAGTTATGCTCAATATACTTAATGCGCATATCTCTTGCTCTGGACTTGGTAGGCTTCAAGACAATCTTTTTAAAATTGTCCTTAAGCCACTTGATACCTGTACCACCAGCAGGATCTTCTACAAGATCACCTTCAGCATTGACTTTGTAAGTCCTAAGACTATTGACAATGAAGTTAAACTTATTATCAAGTCTCTGAAGAGTCTTATAGCAGCTAGGATCAATAAAGTATTCTCCAAGATCAATATAGGCAAAGATGCCAGCACGATCTTTCTGAGTAATACCAAAGATCTCATTGGACAGAAGACCATCAGAAGTGGGCTGTCCATTAGCACCGAAGAATGTAGGGTTTGTGATCTCTTTTAGTTCATTGACTTTGATATATCTCTCAACGTCAAGAACTTCAAGTTGTACAATCTCTTTTTCAGCTCTCTCTTTGTAACTTGCTTCGTCAAGAGCCAGAATCTCAGGATCTACATCAAAGTTATCGAACAGCTCCTGAAGTGGATCTCCGAAGTATCCATACTCAAAGAGATTAGCATTTTCTTGAATCTGTTCCATGGCTATTCTCCTTATAAATAAGGATAGGATTATTACATCCTATCCTTAAGTTTTATTTGCACTTCTCAGCGTAATACTTAGTAAGCTTTTCAAAGTACTCGTCTCTCGGCTTAGCCAGAGCGTACATAGTGTGCATCATCTTATAGTATCCATAAGAAAGCTGTGAATACATTGTCTCTTGCCTGTGATATACAGGAACAGAGAGGAAGCTGATGAGCATCAGCATAGCATACACAGCTGACTGGATATAGATGAACTCATCATGATATCTAGTATCAATGATGGTCTTCTGAAGCTCACTGATTCTGTTTCTAATATAGGCCAAGAAGTCTTGGTCAACATGATTCATCTGCTGATAAATCTCATAGATCAGAGAGCAGATAGCTTCATCGATAGTGTTGATGGCGAGTACAGGAGCATCCTTAAAGGTATTCATATTGGGACCTTTAGGATCGTTGGGATTTACAGAGACGAATACCATCATCTTGGTGAGGTACTCTACACACTCATCTACAGATTGGAACAGGTGCTCAGAGTTGATACGTCTAGCAAACTCGAGTTTATTCATATCAGTAGTGGTGTGACGAGCAAGAAGCTCTTGTAGTTTAAGCTCATTCACTATACTCTCCTCCTATATATTAGAAGTAATTACATATCATTATATTAAGGTTGAGCCTATCTATAAATATGAAAAAGAGGAAGGGATTGCTCCCTTCCTCTAAAACTTTGTTACTTTTTGACAACATACTTTCTATCTACGCTTCCGGTAATAGCGCCAGATTTCATAGTTGATACAGTGATTTTATCACCGTTGATGGCTCTTACATACAACACTGAATTGTATACCCAGGAAGCAAACTTTGTAGTCCGTCCATATACAACAGCATTAGAAGTAATGCAAACAGTGTCTCCTACTTTGAGAGTAGAAGTTGCAGGATACACCTTTGACCAGTTGTCGTTATGTGCAATCCACATATCTGTTCCAATTCTATACCAAGTGTAGCCATTAGCATACGAGGTGGCATAGTAATTGTAATATCCCTTCTTAGCAAGTCCAAGTATGTTACCAGAGGTAGCAGGCTTGTTTCTTACACGAAGATCAGTGGTATTTACATAGATCTGGTTTGCGGATGTGTTCCTGGATACAGTATTAGGAATGGTAGTCGTGACTGTAGGCGTAGAGTGAACAGGAGGATCTCCAGCTTCAACAGCAGGATTGTAGATAAATCCTCTGAATTTGTAAGAGGAAGAAGCTCCCCAGTTTCCATCACCTTTGTTACGAGTGTTTAACTTGAATGCGAAGCTGTTATAACCACTTTCAGATGTGGTGATCTGAGTAGCAGAGATAACTTTCTCCACAACAGCTACATGACCAGCTCCATCAGAGCCATTAAGAGTAGCACCCTTCTGCCAGCACATAATAGCACCAGGCCTAGGAGTCATACCAACTTCCAATCCATATGCTTTTGCAACTTCGATGAACTGTTCTGCATTGCAACAGAACTTGGGATATTTGATTCCATCATATCCAGTCAGAAGATTATAGATATGATTGAATCTACCACAAGCCCAGCCAACGCAGTTGCACAGAACATTACAGACTCTGTCTGTAGGCTTGCCATTGATACACAATGACTTGCCTTTGTTATTACCGTTGTTGTAAAGATAGATGTACTTGTCAAATCGTGTAGGTTTTGAAGTGATAGGTGTAAAAGTTTTCGCCATAGATAATGTACACCTCCGTATCTTTTAACCTACAGCGTCATCATAGTCAGGCGTATTTGCCTCGTCCTGAATTTGAGCGTCAATTTCTGCATTGTATGCATCGATAGCTGCATCTTCCTGCTCAATGACATTATAGTCTTCACTATATTCCTCAGGAGAGTCTTTGCTCTTTACCTTGATACCATACAGAAGAGCCAGTTCCACAGTCCAAGCTGCAAACCAAGCAATGGTAAGGTCAGAAGGCAGAGGAGTATTGTTATAAGTCAGGATCATATCTACGATTGCATACCAAATGATATTGAAGACTGCAAGAATCGTAAACTTAGTACGTTTCTTGAGCTTCTTTTTAGGTGCCTTAGTGGGTTTATTTTCCATCATCAGGATTCTCCTTAACTACAGCGGCTTCGCCTTTGATGGTGGTAATGGTAGACTTGGTCTCGGTCTTAATACGGCTGGAATCAACCAGACCTTCACCGATAATGTAAGCGATCATATTGGCACCAGCCATAATGATAGATGCAACCTCGGCAGCCTGGTTATCAGTCATGCCAAATGCAACAAGCAGAGGCACCACGAAACCAACAACAGCGACCCAGAACTTACGAGAAGTAAGCTTAGTCTTCCAATCAATATTCGACATAGTGATTCACCTCATGTAATGTATTTTACTTTTACTGGAAGTAATTATAAAGATGTGAAAAAATTAAAAGCAATAAGGGGTGGACCATTAGGCCCACCCCAAATTGTGTCAAATTACAATAACGTGCTTCTGCAGATAGTCCAATGGATAGAATGTTCCTTACCATCAGCAGTAGAGCTATAATCGATACATGCACTTGTATTATCGATAAAGCTCATGCGAAGATAAAGATTTCCACCATTATGGAACTCAGAGAGCTTAGTATTGAACATCTTGTTCATATGATGCCAAAGCTTGTTACGATCATCAGATACAATAACCTGAGGAACAAACAGATCAGGCTTGTCATCTGTTGTAGATTGAATGATGAGAGTATTAACTCCAGGAGTTGCTAATGTTTCCATATTGCACCTCTTGTTTAGATTTGTTTAGAGTGGCCTCTACCAATATCGATTATGATATGATATTCCACTCTTACCAGAGCATCATTACCTTTACTTGTGTGGTCAATGTACTCTATGAAGCATCGATTCTGAGAATACCCATAGTTGAGAAACTCGTAGAAGCTATTATTCTTGATCAAAGCGATCTTGTTCTCTCTGTAGAGAGCCAAGAGTCTTCTTGCTCCGATAAGTCTGTCATCGTCTTCCACTTTATAAGTGAAAACATTTGGTTCTTTGATGCCATTGACAAAGGTTACCTCTTCTACGATGTAATTCTTATCTATAGGCATTGGATTCTTCTGAGGAAGTAACTTGATGATCTCAGCCATATACTTTTCAATTCGTTCAAGCTCAACCATCTTGTCAATTCTCTCTTCATCAATCTGTCCATTGACCCACATGGTCTTTATGGTATCATAAGTAGTGTTTTGATTACTCATGATGGTATCGGCTCTCAGATAAGCATGATACATACTGTACTTGGTACCTTCATCATTGTACTTACCGAGCACATAATGAATTTGGTTACCAAGGTCATGTTTCTGGACAGGCCTGCCAAATCTTTCGATAGGGTAATTCTTTATCTGAAGTTTAGCTTCCTCAAGAGAGTCACACATGATATTCTCATGGTAAGCTACTCTGGAGAAATCTTCAGATAATATGCTCAGAGAGGCAATGTACTTATTCTTCTCGTAGCTCATACTGAATCACTGACCAGTAGATCCGAAGCCATTGTCCCCTCTATCGGTCTTCTTTACATAGTCAACCTTAACAGGGGTAGGAGTGACGATGGGATAGATAACCAGCTGGGTAATCTTATCGCCAGCGTTAAAGGTATAAGCCTTGTCGGAGTGGTTGAAGATCACAGCCTGGATGGTGCCAGTATAACCGGCATCAATAGTGCCACGGCAGGTGATACCGGCCTTACGCATCAGACCACTCTTGGACTCCAGCTTACCAACGAACCCATCAGGGATACCGACATGAACACCAGTGTCAATGACACAGCGGCCGTGAGGAGGGACCATGGCAAAGAACGGAGTATAAAGGTCGAGACCGGCATCGCTTTCATGGGCACGGGTAGGCATCAGAGCAGAAGGCTCCAGAAGAACATTGATTTTGTCAAACATAGTTTTTACCTCCAGTATTTATTTAGAAATAGGCTTGTGAGTGGAATTTGATACTATGATCTCATTGGACTTTACGAGATTAAACTCCTCGCGAGTATGGTGGTAACCAGGCTCTTCTACACGATTGAGCTCAATATACTCGAGAGTAGCCCAAGTACCATCACCTTTGCTGCCGCAATTCTCGAATTCGTACTTTCCCTTAGTCTTCTCTTTGTCCAGCATGAACTTGTTTCTATCTTCGAATCTCCTGTTGAGATAATCAATAGCGAGTTGCTTGCTGGTAGAATGATATACCATGATCTCAGGAACTCCAGATACCGCATCATGCTTATCGATCTTGCTGGTAGTGAAAATTACAGTATACATATTATGCCTCCTGTTATTCTACATGAAGAGCAGGACCATTAGGAAGATCCAAAATCTCTTGAGCTCTTACTATTCTCATCTCTTCTTGAGTGTGGAAATAGCCAGGCTCACCAGTGAGATTTTTCTCCTTGTACTCGATATTGCACCAGGTCTTGTCATCATTGATACCACAGTTGATGAGCTCAATTTCAGATGCGTTGATCTTCTCTTGCAGCTTTATGGAATTCAAACTGGCATTGTATCTCTTCTCCAGATATGCACAAGCAAGCTTCTTAGTCTTGCAGTAATACACACTGGGAATAGAAATTCCTGTGGCTTCTGTAACAGATCCAATGCGTGTCATCGTTTTGACAACACAGTACAATCCCATTTGATCTCCTCCTTTCAATATATAGGGATAGAGGGATAACTCCCTCTATCCCAAGTAGTTTTGTTAGGCTGTTAAGCCATTAATGCCTTCTTCTTCAACTCCATAAGTCTATCGAAGTTAGCGATGTCTTCGGGAGTATAGGTATCGCGTCCGAGTCTTGCCAGAGTATTCGCATTGATCAGTGTATCTCTCTGCATAGACACATCAGAATTGAAGTATCCATCATTGCGAGAGATATACATAGCATTTCTCGGATTGAACTTCTCCCAAGCCAGCTTGATAAACGTCTGGTTAATCGGAAGCAGGATATTGAGAACATCCGCTGCCTTCACATGGATCGCTATTCCATGCAGTTCTCTTGTGAACTTCCCTTACTTATCGTAAGGAGGCGAGACTATATCTTTACCATGCCACTTATAAGTGGTTTAGGTACACCAGATTTCGAGTCCGCTTGGACCCTACACGGCTATACTCATCGCTCGTTAGTCGTTGAACCTACTTTCATTAGTGAAAGGCTGGCTGCTGATTGTCCATTGTAACCAGACATAGGACTTACTATCATCCTATAATCCATCCCAATACTTATTTCTGCTTACGCTCCTCATAGAGGCGATTGGGCTTTAGAACTTCCCAGCAATTTCTTGGTGTGCAACCCTGAGACTTTCGACCCAGGTGGGCTGTGATGTCAACCATCGAACAATTGTTCAAAGATAATAATTCAGGATTCTCTCCACTCAATATGATTATGATCTTTGTAAAACTTATTTGCTATATATGGTCTAATGGTTCCCTTTACAAGATCGGATACATAATCATATGATACTCCATATTCAAGACTTAGTTCTGTATACGACTCACCATTCAGTGCTCTTCCATACAATTCGTATGCTTGCTCGTTAGTAAGTAGAACTGTAGAATCAGAAGTACATGAAATTGGTCTTAAGCCGTTGTTGATAGCTCTATGAACGTTTTCTTGAGGAGTAACCCATTCCAAATTCCAGATTCTGTTGTTTAGTTTATCTCCATTCTTATGGTCTACCTCATAGATATGACATCCAGGGATAAACTTAAAATGAAGCATCACCAATCTTGAGATCTTACAGCAGATTTTTCTTCCATCAACACTCAAAAGATTTATCTGTAAATATCCATGAGCATTAATTGATGGCATCATTATTCCACCATTTGGATAAAATGGACTCTTGATGTGAGTGAATACGCGTCCGTATGTAGAGATTTCATACATTCCTTCTCTTACACCAGGTACATATCTTCCAGATACCGGAAGCCACCACTCATCATACTCATCTATCATTGATAAACCTGGAATGGAAATAGCTGGAACGATTTCCTGAAGTCCTTGATAAGCTACTTCATACTTTTCAACAATCTTCCTATTAATACCCAAAAATATCCCTCCTAAAGGTATTTATAGGATAATTGAGATTGAAGTAACTTTTAACAAATCGATCATATCTTCTTCCTATATTTCAAGGAAGGGTACCATTTCGAATTAAGTGGACTTACCTGCTGCTAAAGTGCCACAGCTAATGATAATCAGTCACTAGCCTCTACATAATGATCTGTGAGCTCATCCCCTTATTTCTAAGAGGACTTCGCTGCTGATTGCTAATTGTTAACAGGGTTTAGGACCTTACATCATTTCTAATATAAGGCTTTTATTGCACCTTGCCCCATCTTATGGATTCTTTCAGACTTTCGTCAGCATTCACGCTTGCCATTTCTGACTACGTTGTAGCTCCACAAGCATTATAGGTTTCCAGCAATTAGATACCTATCGACTCTAAGTTACCTTAGAGAAGGGACTTCTACGAAGACGTTCTCATTTAAGTAATCGGTCTTCGTTACCAATTAATCCGCAGCAAGACTTTTCAGTACCTGAAGAGGTACTGCCATAGTATAGGTCTCTGTAAACCCAACACAGAACATCTGCAAAATGCCACCATATGCAATGGTCAAATTCTTCATACGATTTGCTAGATCGTACAGTTCTCTTTAGAACTTCTCCAGTTGTAAGCTGGATGTTGAGACTATATCTTCACCATGCTACATCTTTTGTAGTTTAGGTGCACCAGATTTGGGACTCGCTTGAGTCCTACACGGCTACACTCATCACCGTTAGTCGTTGAACCTACTATCTTCTTTTGTAGATAGGCTGGCTGCTGATTGTTCATTGTTCAATGAGTAGGACTTACTATCATCCTCTCATAATCCTAATACTTGTTTCTGCTCTCGCTCCTATTATTCATAGGCAATTAGGCATTAGAACATTCCAGCAATTTCTTGGTGTACAACCCTGAGACTTTCGACCCAGGTGCCCTACCATGTAAGGATTACGATTGATAATAACTGCAAGGCCAGGCATACCTTTCCTCTTGCAATCATCAATAATGCTTTGAATAATGGCATTTACTCTCTTATTGGGTTGAATGGTGGCCTTATACCAAATGTCATTGGCTTCAGTAGGAGTCATACCATACATACGGCAGAGGATATTCTTGATTCTCTGCTCAAGCATGATAGTTAATCCTACAACAGGAAGAGTTACTTCATCGATACGAAGGTCAGGATTCTGGACAATAACATTTCTTGAAGAGAAATTATACCGTCCACCTAACAAGCATCTGAAGTCACCCTTTTTACCAGAGAGAATATTCTCAAGCTCTGTATAAAGCTCCATGAATTTCTTCTGGAGATTGTAGAGTTGCTGATTCTTGATCTTAGGTTCTTTTTGAATCTTTGTTGCATTCTTATTGATCACTGTGACCAGTTTGTTCATCATGGTATACATGGCATTAGTGGGTTCATATGTCATGTTACCATCATTAATGTCAACAGGTCTAAGAAGCGTAGAGAATACAGGAATACAGTGTGTAAACACTCTATCACGATGCGCATAGATGTCATCATAAGCAATCTTACGATTGGGCTTTTTCTTGAGATAGAAGTCCATAATTTCGTCAAAGTGCTTAATGAATTCCATCATGCCGATACCAAAGTAGGGTTCCTCTTTTGCTTTGGTGGTGCTAGCCTTACCACTTAGAGGAATTTGAGTATCGGTAATGTCCAAAATGTTTTCAAGCTTTGTTCTCTTTGCTCCCTGGATGGAAATTCCTCTTCCAAGGAAGGATTCAATCTTCTTATAGTATGCAGGGTGGATGATCATGTAGGGGTCAACAAGTTTCATCCATCCAAAATACGAGAAGTTGTCATCTGTAGACTCACAAAGATGCCCACATACAGGACAACGAAGTCCTGCATTGATACGTCCTCTGAGTCCTCCTGTCTGACATCTACACTTGTAGCGATCAATAAAGAGATTGACATCAGCCAGTGTTTGGCCAAACTTAGGAGAGAAGATACCATCTTCAGCCTTAAGGTCTTTCTTGATATTACGACCAGCAGGCTGTACAATGAATCCATTACCAGAGGCGATATCTACTTCACACTCTTTATCGAAATCGATGTAGTCGATGTAAGAGGTGAATTCGTACTCGTCACTGTGAGGATACGTTGTACTCGTCGATACTATATTAGCATCATCGTAGTGCAGAAAGTTTCCTTCCTTAGATTTGCCGTTGAAGAGTTCGCCATACATGCTCATTTTAGTTGCCTTCCTCCTCTGTCAGATCATGCTTGATCATCTCATCAGCTTTAGTCTCTCCAGAGATCTCAGGGCCAATTTCCAATGGACTTGGCTCTTCATTGATCTGAATAGACTCAAGAGTAACTCCATCAGGAGTATCTCCTAACTTCACCTCTTGAGTCTTCAGAACAATCTTTGAAATTGACTTTCGCTTAGGTAGATGATCTTCAAGGTTTATCATAACAGCCCTCCTTTCATTCACTTCTATAATATCTTTGCAAAAGTGAATTTAGAGAGGCTTACTGTCTCCGATTTCTATGATTTCATTTTCAAGAAGTTCATATGAATCGATCATAATAGATGCTGCTCTAAGCATACGAAGAGATTCCTTGAAATCTTCGGTGTCATTGTACTTATTGTCAAGATACACCAATCTGGTAATACCAGACTGAATGATAGCCTTAGCACACTCATGGCAAGGAAAGAGAGTTACATAAAGAGTAGACCCTTCAAAGGCTTTATTATCTCCTCTGAAGTTAAGGATAGCATTCAGCTCAGCATGAACCACGTAAGGATACTTGGTATCATACTCTCGCTTTGCACTCCTTGCCCAAGGAAATTCATCATCAGAACATCCATTGGGAAATCCATTGTACCCTACGGAAAGAATGCGATCATCGCTTGATACAATGACAGCACCGACCTGAGTATTAGGATCTTTTGAACGCTTGGAGATCAATTTAGCCATTGCCATATAGACATTGGTTTTGCTGGGCACATTCTTACGTTTCTCTGTATTACCCATTTGAATTCGCCTCCCATGATTTTATAATGCGATCAAGAATTGAATCGTATATAAACTGCATTTTGATACACTTATCTATTATAGCATTTGCTCTCTCATACTCTTTGCTGAGATATGAGTTAAACTCATCATGTTCTTCTTGAGATAAAGGGTTGGGACGATAGTAACCTTTACCGAGGTTAATAACTACGTCACCTTTAGAGTTTTGTTCATCTACATAAGATGAGAACTCTTGAGCAATGGATTTAGGAGGAATGAAAGCATTATCTTTGCCAATCTTGATAGATTTAAAAGCAGAAGAGAGCTTATCTTCTTTAGATTGCTTCATAAACAAACCTCCTAATTTAGAATAAATAGATGTATTAATTAGTAGCGATGAGGATAAAAAGTAAAAGAGAAGAGGAAGGGATTACTCCCTTCCTCATTGATTCATCTGATATAAATAAGAGGGCGAACACCATAAGTTCCAACAACATTGTATGCTGTAATTAAAGTGTTATTACTGTATACAGTATATGCTCCATAACTACCATATCCACCGCTTATACATCGTGTCCAAAGAGTAGAACTGGTATAATATTTTTCGTGATCAAATAATGGAAGCTTATAATTAGCTTCACCGTCATCATACTTGTTTCTATTTGCGGCGAAAGTACCTGTCATCTGGCCAACACTCATCAATGTTGCATAAGATGTAGTCCATGTATATGCATTTGAATGCCAATCTGAATCTATATCACTACTTAGCAAAACATTTCTCTGAACTAGATGTGATCCAAGTATATATCGAAGTTCTGTATGTATACTTGGAATAACGCTAGTATGCATAGTAGATGACATATAAGCTCCAGTAAGAGTATTTTCTAAGTTCCATTTCCCAGTGGTAGCATATGTCTTAGGAATTAGGCAAATACCATATCCATTATCATACACTGTTCCATCTGCTGCAGTTTGGTTATGCTCAAGATCAAATCCAGCAATCTCCCAGATAGCATTGTAGGTGCCGTCTTGAATGGTGACATAGTTACCCAATGCAAGTTTGGTGTTTCCATCCTTGTAAACATTGCCGTGATTGAATCTGCTCAAGAAGGTATCCACATCTGATACAGAGCTCCAAGTACCAAGACTTATAGATTCATAACGCTTATTAGGATTATCCAATTCGAATTGCAATTGCTGTACAGCAGTGTCCAATGCATCTATATCTGCTTGCATAGAATACATAAGTGCTGATGTAGGAACATAATCATTCGAATTTACATATTGGCTTGATACAGGAAGCGTATTTGTAGCATGAGAATGATCTCTAGCAGCTTTATTACCAAGACCAGTCTGCAGAGCAGACAGAGCACCGGTAACAGTAGACTGACCAGTGGCAGAAAAGTCGGTAGTACCGAGCTTGGAATACAACCACCGAACATTCTTGATCATGGTGGTAACCTTAGAGAAGATTGTGGAGTTAGAGTCAGAAGAACTTACAATATCTACATCTGTCCAAACTGTAGGTGAGACGGCATCATTGCTTGTAAATCCATTCATAGTACCATTTGAAGATGGAGAGATATTATAAGTAGACTCATTCACTTTAATTTTGTCAACAGAACTCAAAATAATTCCCTCCAATCATCTCAAATAGATGAGCGGGCGTACACCACATGAGTAGCCGGCGTGGCTGTGGCCGAGACCGTTTTGTCTGTAGACAAACCAGGCTTCGCTGATGTCGTAGACGCCTCGTGACCAAAAGTCGGAACCAGTTTTATATTCTTTTGAATTAAATATAGGAAGCTTATAATTTGCTTCACCGTCATCATATTTGTTATCATTAGCAGCAAAAGTACTTGTCATCTGACCAATGCTCATGAGCGTAGCATGTGCTGTAGTCCAAGTATATGCATTAGAATTGCTGCTGCTTACACTACTACTCAAAAGTACATTTCTCTGTACAATATGGGAACCAAGAATAGTCTTGAGTTTAGTCACAATATTAGGAAGTATTGTGGTATGTATATAAGAAGACTTATAACCACCAGTAGTAGTATCTGAACTGTTCCACGACCCAGTGGTAACTTGCGTATGAGGAATCATACAGATACCATATCCATTGTCATAAGTTGTACCATCTGCTGCAAGTTGATTACTTTCCATATCAAATCCAGCAATTTCCCATACTTTATTGTAAGTACCATCCTGGATGGTAACGTAGTTGCCAACACTAAGTTTAGTATTTCCATCTTTGTAACCATTACTACGATTAAACCTGCTCAAGAAGGTATCAACGTCAGATGCAGAACTCCAGGTACCGAGATTGGTGTAAGTATATTTGCGATTATTAGGATCATCAGCCTGATACTCAAGGTTTGCTATAGCGTCATTTATATATTTAAAACAAATAAAAAGTCCCAAGGGATTTCTCCCTTGGGACTATATCTTACTTGAACAAAGAGGTGATAGTGTTGACTCCAACAGAGCCATCCACAGCAAGACCAACGCTTCTCTGATACAGCATAACTTTGTTACGCATAGCATCATCAAAGACACCGGTCAAAGCCCCAGTCCAGAAGCCCTTTCTAGCAAGAGCACACTGTACAAGCTTAACCTTGTTTACAGTGTTATTTCTGTTACCCTTACTGATAGTCTTATAAGCTCTCTTGGACCCAGGACCCCAAGAACCATCAGCAGATACTCCGCATTCCTTCTGCATTCCCTTGATGATAGCCTTGTTACTTGCAGGACCAAGCTTACCATCAACAGAGAGGCCAGCGCCATAAGTAGTATTCAGCCATTTCTGAGCACCCTTATTGGTTTCAAGCTGAGTATTGGAAATAGAAGAACCACCAGTGCTACTACCAGCAGCAGGTTCAGCAATGATATAGATGAAATTACTCACAATGCGGCTAGATGCGATCTTGCCACCATTGAAGTTACACTGAGAAGAACCGCCACCATCAAGGTTACCAGCAAATGTGCATCCCTGGCCCAGCATATAAGACAACTCTTCAGCACAAGTGAAGTCAGAGCTTCCTGCAGTATCAGCGATACAAGACAGGATTACATACTGAGTATTGTAACCGATCATAGTACGTCCACGATCGCTATTCCCATCAGGATAAGTATGATAGGAAGGAGACTTCTTACCATTCTCAATCAATGCTGGGTATACAGAGATACCATCAGAGAAATTGGAAGGAAAAGCCTCGGTGTACTTATGGAAAGAGATATTCTTCCCATTCATAGCCATGTAAGCAGTGGACTGGGTCTTCCAAGCACCAGAAACTACTTTACCATCAGCTTTGCAGCCCCAGCAAGGAAGTCTTTTGGAGTCCATTCCAAAGAAGCCACCATTGGCCACATAAACTTCTTTGCCAGGATACTTCTCTTTGAGCTTATTATATACGGTATTCATGGAGTACTTGTTTGTGTGGTTGTCATAAATACCGATACGAATCACTCTAGAGAATGGAATTTTAGCTGTTCTATGAACTGCCATCATAATTCCTCCTTTTCAGATTTTTTTATTTGCTCCAATCTTCTTTAGGATCAAATCCATGATCAAGCTCCCATTTATCCATGGCTTGTCTCATAGCTTTTACAGCAGGATTATTTGTTCCTCCATTACCATTGGAATAACCACTAGCTCCATCTGTAACAATGAAGAAGTTTGCATTATATTTCTTAGCAAGAGATCTTACTTCTGTTACAAACTTTCTTGCATTCTCGACATCTTTGGATACTTCTTTTGAAGAGCTCTCTGTCAGGTAAGTTATATCAATTACAGGCATGATTTTACCCCCTTTACATAGATTTATTATGATGTGAATTTGAGAGGTTAGTAATAGAATACTCTTATGGGATATGAAGAATCATACGCTGATCCATTTATATCTGCTGGCATAAATTTAATAGATCCATTAAGGGAAGTTAATACGAGTTGAATATTATTAGAATAATTCCAGAGCGGAACAGCTCCAAGTATATTTCCATATCCAGATACATTTACTCCAGTTTGAGTATCTATATACTTTATTTCAGTTCCTCCAGATATCCCTGCTATAGCGTCAATCTCAAAGAAACACATATTAAACCCAGTAGGGATATTCTCCCTACTGGGTTTCTCTTAGTCATCCAGTCGAATAAACCCTTTAACCAGATCAACAGTGTTCTCGAAGGCTTTCATCAGTACATCAGGATCAATGTCCATCTTACCAACTTTGCCCTTCTCAACGAGTTCATCACAACAGTGATCGCAAATGCACTCAAGAATATCAAGCAGGTTGATATCTTCTGCAACGTGATACTTGATATGATGTCTTTCCTGTTTCACATGATTCTTATACCAATCACTTTCATGAAAATCTGTACCATTCTTCTTAGCAGTGATATAAGAGTCATAGTACTCCTGTTCAGTAGTCTTCTTGGTATAATCGTGTTTGTCAGCAACTTCTCTAAGTCTACGAGCAAGCTCATAGATTACTCGCTTTACATCTTCACGATGCATGTCAGTAGACTTTGAGAATTCTTCAAAAGAAACTTTACCCTTATCAGCAGTACGTGAGTCTGCATTGGGAGATTTATTAATTTCTACTACCATATCCATAACCTCCATACGGAACTGTAATTTATTAAAGAGTTAAGGAGGTTAGATATAGTATAATAACCAATTTTGATATATAAATGCTTATTATCTTAAGAAAATAATAGGACGTATATTAATACCAGTAGCTGTTACATTAGCAAAATCAAGAGTTCCATTACCAGTAATACATGAAGCGCTAAGTGTAGTTTGAATATTGCGAAGCCAATATGAGTAGTTAATATTGTAGCTTATGCCTTTATTAAAAATCGGTAGTTTATAAATTGCTTCTCCATCATCATATTTATTTTTTCTCGTTCCAAAAGTTCCAGATAATTGGCCATAGCTCATCAATGTTGCATCTGATGTTGTCCATGAATAAGAAGTTGATGTACCATCTATTGCCTCATCGCTTAATAAAACATTTCTAGAAACAATATGGGATCCAAGTACATTTTTAAGTTTGGTCACAATACCAGGCAATACTGTAGTATGCATATATGATGACTTATAACCACCATCCGTAGTTTTTGCATCATGCCATTTTCCATCTGTAATAAAAGAAATAGGTATCATACAAATACCATATCCATTATCATATACAGTACCATCTGAAGCCATTTGACCGTGTTCCAAATCAAATCCAGCAATTGCCCAATTTTGATTATAAGTACCATCCTGTATTGTTACATAATTTCCTACAGAAAGTTTAATAGTACCATTATCATATGCATTAGATCTATTAAAATTATTGAAAAATATATCTACTTTCGATATAGAATCCCATATACCAAGACTAGTGTTAGAATATTTTCTATTATTTGGAGGATCATTATTAACAGCAATATTTCCTATAGCGTCAGTCTATTTGAAATATATTAAACCCAGTAGGGAAAAAATCCCTACTGGGTTTATCTTAATCTTCATCAAGTCGAATAGAATCCTTGGTGAGTTTCAGAGTATTGTTGAACGCTTTCATCAGCACATCGGGATCGATCTCTATATCATAGATCTTTCCTGATCTGGCCAATCCAGCACAACAACAATCTGAAATCATCTCAATTACATCAATGAGATTGATATCCTTTGCTACATGTGAAGCAATATGATGGCGTTCAGTAGTAACATGGTACTTATACCAAGCATCCTTCTTGAAGTCAAGACCTTTCTCCTTAGCAGCAGTGAAGGAATCGTAGAACTGTCTTTCTCTTTCCTTCTTAGTCCAGTCATGCTTATCTCCAGCTTCTTCAAGCTTACTAGCCAGAAAGTAGAGAACATTCTTCACATCTTCACGATGGATATTAGTCTCATTGGAGAAATCTTCAAAAGAGATATTTCCCTTCTTAGCCTCACGAGAATTAGTACTAGGAAGCTTGTTGATCTCTACTACCATTCTCAAACCCTCCTATTATGAATGATAATTATTGGAGAGTTGAGGATATGGAAGTTGGATTAAGAGTATATTATTTCTATTGTCCAAGATCTAATTGGAGGGTTTCTCACTTCGTATCTACTATAGCTACCGTAATATACGGCTTCTAAACCATATATATTTATTTTCCTTGAAGCATTAGATACAAATAATATAACCTCATATCCTGTAGCTGAATGTACAGTATTCCAATTATCTTTAAATGTGTATGAACTTCCAGATCCAGATACTGTAGCTGTCTTTAATGGAGATCCAATACTAGATATAGCGTCAGTGAGTTAGTTATAGAATATTGCTGTAATGTTTGATGAAGTTAATCTATAGATTCTTTCCATAATCATTCCTTTCTTTATCTGTATATAGAAATTGCTAGAATCAAACTTGAATCTTAAATATAGAGATATATTGTCCATATAATGATCTTCTCCTACAGCATTATACACAATAACATCTCTATTTACTGTAAAACTATCTGTACCTACTTCATCACAAGTAAAATTTAGTGTTCCAGATATCTCACAATAGGAATATATGGAAGCATCAAAATCAAGTGATTTTGATACAAAATTATTATATTCTGTAGATGTATGTAAATTCTTTGTTCCTGTAAGAGACATTGTTACTTTAACTTTTTGTAATTTTGTCATAGCGTCATTTAGCGAATTAATCTTCTGCTGCATGGAATAGACCAGTGCAGAGGTCGGAATATAGCTGTTGGAGTTGGTCTGAGAGCTGGAAACGGGCAGCTGAGCGGTGGTATGACTGTGAGAAGAGGCCGCCTTACCATTCAGACCAGTCTGCAGAGCAGACAGAGCACCGGTGACAGTGGACTGGCCAGTGGCAGAAAAGTCGGTAGTGCCGAGCTTGGAATACAACCACCGAACATTCTTGATCATGGTAGTGATCTTAGAGAAGATGGTGGAGTTAGAGTCAGAAGCAGCTACCACATCAGTAGCAGACCAAGCGGTCGGAGACGCGGCATCATTCGACGTAAAGCCGTTCAAAGTGCCGTCTTTAGAAGGGGAAATATCATACGAAGTACTTCCCACTTTAACTTTATCAACGGAAGCCATGATAAAATTTCCTTTCCTAATTAGTTGAATTTTGGGCCTTTTAGAGCAGCACACCCAAAGAACTGTATAGGATTCTTCAAAAATTACGAAGGCTCACGAAAACAAAATCCGGGGTGATCCTAAAGATCACACCGAGCCTTCAAAAATAATACTGATTCTTCAAAAATATAGAAAAGTTAGTTCGAATTCTTCAATGTCTGGTTTCCTAAAACCAGAAAATTAGATACTGATTCTTCATAATTTATCTTTTTAGGGAAGATAAAAATAAAAATTGAGTTGAATTTTCAAGTTTGAAATTGATCAAATTTGGCTTTTCTACCCAATTTCTATTATCAAAATGTTAGTAAAATATGGCCTTACTTTGTGATTAATTATTACAATAGCTTAAACAGATATTACGTCTAAAAAAATTTGACTATTTTAAAAGTCTAAAAATTAGCAAATTTTACCCTCCTAAACTGCCCAATTTTGGGGCAGTTAGATATGGTCGGCAGATTTCTCAGACCAGTTCGTAAAAGCGTCAATACATTAAGAATAGGAGTATAGCTAAGCTATACTCCTGTCTATTACTGTTTCATGATAAAACATAATGCATAGTAAGGAGGTCTATTTTCATGAGCAGAACCTGAACCAGTACTATCAGTAGTAAATGTCAATCCTTTATTTTTGACATTAACATATACTCCATTCAATGTACTACCTGAAGTGGTTGTAGTAGCATCAAGTTCATGACTATGACTAGGCATTTCCGATATAGTAAGTTTATGAGTAGCTTCACCACCAGTAGCTCCAACACTGTAACTACTACCAGCGCCAACTATAAATCTATTACGTAAATCAGGTGTATTATTAGATCCATTACATAATAACCATCCGGTAGGAATAGAAGTAGAAGCTCCAGACCACATCACTATGATTCCAGACGGTAATGATGAAGCGTCAGTCTCATAGAAACTTAAAAGGAGTAGGGATTTCTCCCTACTCCAGATTTTTATTCTTCTACATACTTAGGTTCACCAGGCTGCTTGATCTTCATCTGCATAGGATTCATTGCATCCAAAGATGTATCATATATCTTGTAGAGAGTTTTCCAGTTGAGAATTTTACTCTCATATCCTTGAGCGTATACTTTCTCGCTGATAACTTCATCGCTTTCGCTATCTACAATTTTTAAAATGATATCATCTCCAGGATAAATCTCAGCCATATACAGAGCATAGAAAGCCATATTTAAGAAGTCTCTATTATCAGGATGCATATTGCGAATAGTTCTCTGTTTCTTCCACCAGTTCCATTCACTCTCGTAAGAGAACTTCTTTCCCTGGTATGCTCTGCCAGCAGCCAGATTATCACACAACATCTCCACTGCATACTTGAAAGGCATTCTGGTTATATAACATCCATCATCAAACTTATCCATCCAGAACTCGTAGTGATGAGGATTATGACCTTTATGATGCTGCCAGGCCATAGAGAAACCAATATTTTCTTTCTGTACGTCGATAGGAGACTTCCCAGGAATTACATACTTGACATTTGTCCAGAACTCTGTGAAAGAGAACTTAGACAAGTCATGAATGATTCCTTGCCAAGGGATACCGCACTTGAAGCAGTAGTACATTACCCACCACTTGTGCTTGCAAATGGTTGATAAGTGAATCCAAATCTTCTTGAGTGTGATCTTGTACTCAGTGGTGCTATCCATAAAATTACTTCTCCCTTTCTCTTCTTAAACAAAGTCAGCGCTCTTCTTAAAAGTGATAGTCATCTGACAACTCATCTGATTACCATTTCTTAAGTAGATCTCTTTCTTGTTCACCATGTAATAGATTCCACAATACTTAGGATTGTCTTCGTAATTGCAAAGCAAATACTGCTTGTTAGGAGTAAAGACTCTACTATCCATGTCCACTTTAGTGATCATGAGAGTATCACTATTCTCAGCCACTCTAGTAGTAAAGTTCTTTGCGCCATTAGGATCTTTACTTATGTGCATCAGTGTAGATCCAGCAGTACCAATGTTTGTGATATACTGTGTATTCACATTTGAAACTTGAAGACTAGAACCATCCTTAGTATCTACAGCATTGACAGTTCCTACCAAATTACTTGTTACTCTATCAATAGTGATTTGAGCATCTTGTCCAGGTACATAGACAATGTAAGCATCTTGATCTGGATCTTCTACCATACCAGTAGTAAGTGCTTGGTGAGCAGTCATATCCCGAATGTCAAATGCCACATATCTAAAGTCACCATCTTTTGCATCTATATAAGATCCATCATTACTTCTCAGATATGTCTTATCGAAATCCATGAAGTATGTATAGGATCCATTATAGAATGAATACCTATTGTTCAGATAAGCAATGAACTGTCCTACAGAGTTGATTGTAGGGCATACAAAAGATGAGAAGTACCTATTGTTTACAAAAGGTTGGATAACCATCTTCATATGGGAAGTAGCACTCTGTACAAGAGAAGCCATATTGGTATTCTTGTATACCCCTTCAAAAGTACGCTGATTCTTTTTCTGAAGATCGAGCTTGATAAGACCGATGAAGCATTCCTTAAAAGCAACGCCTTTCTCTTCGCCTATGGTATCCAGTTTTCTGAATCCTGAAGGGTCATCGGTCATATAGTAATCGAATTCATCATAGATGACTTTCTTAGGAGCAGAAGAAGTAGATCCCTTACGCTTAGTACGATAGAGCTTCAAGTAGATCTTAGACTTACCTTGCTCTGGAACCATCTTGTTATACACAGAAGGAATGAGATTTACCTTCATATACATAACAGGCATGATTGACTTACGATAGTCATGCTCGATGATGATATATTTGATAGCATCTTTGATGATTGTAGTGGAAGAACCATCAACTGAGTTGAAAGCAAGTTCACAATCATAGATGAAAGTAGTAACGAACGCTTTACCCATTTGGAAGCCTCCTTATAAAGAGAATTACTACACTTTATATGGAAGTTTCAGGGTGGATAAATTAGAAGTAGAAGAATTACGCCAATTGGATATAGATGTATCCAGATATCTGATATCCTGAAGGAACTCTACCGCTGCATCTTATTGTAATTAGCCCTTTTTCAAAGCTAATTAAAGACATACTGAAAGATCCTCCTCCGCCTACATTTACTGTATCTCTTATATCCGATACAGATGTATATCCAGTGCTTCCAGTTACTATACTACCAATATTAGTAGCCATAGTCTGGAATGTAGCATCAGCAGCGGTTGAAACTCCCTTGCCAGTGACCGCTGCTGCAATTAGGGCTTTGCCCTCACTGACAGATGTTTTTAAAGAGTTGAACTCATCTACGGTTGGAGCTCCAATATCTGATGGTTTAATCAGATACTTATTTCCCGTATGAAGCATATATCCAACATTATAAAAGCCTCCGCCATTTTTACTTTGCCACAGCCCAACACTAGGATCCGTAGTGTCATCAATAGGCCTTTCTAGTTGTAGCAGTGATGAATTATTACTATCTTTATATGCCTCTAATCGAGCTAATGAATTATAGGCATCGGTGTGTCCATATAATATTGCTGTACCGTTACCTACACCAATAAACCCAGATATATTACCACCAGACTTGGGGAAGTAAGCGTCAGTTAGATAGAAAAAGAGTACACAGTCTTTTTGACTGTGTACTCTTAAATTAAGACAGTATAATATTAAATGTTGTCGTAAATCCATCATCTGCTTTACAAGTTATAGATAATGTGGTTCCATCAAACGAATTTATTGTAACACCATTAGTCTTATTAGCAAATACTCTTAAGAATCTTGCATCTATAGAATTTGAATCGAATGATGCATTCGTTTTACCTCCTGTGGCTGTACCTGTAATCTTGGATCCATTAACCCAAGCTGTATATCCAGACAATATTTTAGCAGCTGTAGCTGTAGCAGAAGTTTGACTAGCAAGACTATTTGCTGTAATCTTTCCAGATCCGTTGTGATATCCTGCAGGAATAGTATAGCTACCGCCACAGTTAAGAGATGAAGTCTTAGCTCCCTGATTAGCCATAGTACCTGTAACTTTGGATCCTTTAACGTATGCTGTTTTTCCACTTAAAATTTGAGCTGCAGTAGCAGTAGCATCCGATGTATTTGTTCCAGTAGGTATAGCTCCTATATTAGTAGCCATAGTACTAAAACTATCACTAGCTGCAGTATTTACTCCCTTGTCAGTGACTGCAGCTGCAATGGCACTCTTGCCATCACTGACAGATGTTTTTAGTTCATTGGTAGCGTCAGTCCTATAAAAAACTTAAAAAATCCCAAGGGGTTTCTCCCTTGGGATTCTTCTCATTCTTTGTAACTACACTCGTTAGTAAGTCTCAGCTGTTTCTCGTATGCCAAGTAAACGTTTCTCATCAGACAGGCTCTTGTAGTCAATCCTACTCCTCCAGGAACAGGAGTAATGCACTTCACCAGTCTAGATACTGCATCGAAGTTTACATCTCCGACCAGCTTCCCATCGCTATTACGATTGATACCAACATCAATCACAACAGATCCGTTTCCAATCATATGCTTTGCATTCTCATTGTTGATGAAGTTCTCTTTGCCTACTGCTACGATCAGAATGTCAGCATCTTGCATCTTCTTTTCCAATCTAGTAGTCTTAGAGTGGCAAAGAGTTACAGTAGCATCTGCTTGAGTAAGCATAGTAGCCAGAGGCTTACCAACAATGTCACTACGGTTTACGATAGTGACACTCTTTCCTGTTACATCGATATTGTAATAGGAGAGAATCTCCATAATACCAGCAGGAGTGCAAGGCTTCATGAGAGCCTCTCCACGAGATAGTCTACCAATGTTCATATTGGTAAGGCAGTCTACATCTTTGTCATAGTCAATGTATTTGAACAGCTCTTGTACCTCTTTCTTAGAGAATTT
>OBLI01000060.1_pt1 | contig 105415 bp, 89 predicted proteins | sample 1519701 | NCBI WGS metagenome assembly OBLI01 (sample SAMEA3663005, study PRJEB22513) | pig gut metagenome | biome: pig gut; feature: pig-associated habitat; material: faeces | place: France | collected 2012
AGAGGCCGCAAGCATGAAACATAGAGACCGCAAGCATGAAACATAGAGGCCGCAAGCATGAAACATAGAGACCGCAAGCATGAAACATAGAGACCGCAAGCATGAAACATAAAGATCAGCTGTTTCAGTCATTATGGTCATTAGTCATTAGTCATTTTCGTTTCTGGGAATGAAAAAGCGTTCTATATATATTTATACAGAGAGCAATTTTGGGATATTATTGTCTAACGGGTGAAAATGGATTAACGGTTGTGTGCCTTTTTTGGGTATCAATGCAAAGCACATGTGCTTTGCGCTGATACCTTGTGTGTGTGATTGGTACACATGGAATTAATGTTAGTCGTCAAGCAACTTTATTTCACAATTGTCAAGGGAAGCGATTCGTGCAAGCGACTCTACATGCACTCCTTGGCTACACAGATAGTCGCGGCCGTTTTGAAACGCCTTCTCAATAATGAATCCCATGCCAACAAGCTCGGCACCCGACTGGTTTACGAGGTCAATGATGCCCTTGGCAGCGTTGCCGTAAGCAAGAAAATCGTCTACAAACAGCACCTTGTCGCCCTTGCCAAGATATTCTTTGCTTATCACCACGTCATAAGTGCGCTGTTTGGTAAAAGATGTTACCTTTGTCGTGAGCATGTCACCCATGGTGCTTGGCTTCTTTTTCTTTGCAAACACGACGGGTAGGTTTAGAAGAAATCCCATCATGATGGCAGGTGCTATGCCTGATGCTTCAATGGTGATTATTTTGTTGACCTCTGACGAGGCAAAGCGTCTTATCAGTTCCACAGCAATGTCTTTCATAAGGTTGGGGTCCATCTGGTGATTAATGAACTTATCAACCTTTAATATGCCTCCAGGGAAACATTTTCCGTCTTTCAGAATGCGCTCTTTTAATGCCTTCATTGTATGTATGTTTAAAAAAGTTATAGTGGCGTTTCTTGAACCACCTTTTATTTATTTTATGTCTTGTTCGATAACTGTCCGTGTCTTACACACCATAGCTCCATTTCATGATGTTGTTTATCCATGGAACGGGTAATTGAAACCATCTGTATTTCGCTGTTGGCTTACCGCCGAAGCTCAAGATGAACTCGCGGTACGAGTTCTTTCGTAGAGGTAGGCCAACATCGAAAAAGCGAAGGTGTGCGTAGCCTGCTCCATGTGCGTAGCGCAATGCGCCCCACACTGTGAAGAAAGCGGGTCGCAGAAACATGAATGTCTTACGACGAGCAGCTAAAAACCATAGGCAAGCGTTGTCTGACGAAAACACAAGCGTGCAGCCACCAATGACGTGTCCTTTATAGACCGTCACCAGATGGACGGCGTGTCCGCTTCGTTCCATTTCAACAAACAACCGCTCGTCAGGTATGTAGCGACGGCTCTTCAACATGAAATGTTTTCGCAACAGACTGATGTACAAATGGCGCTCTTCATCGTTGGCACATGGCCTGACCTCAACGCCGTGGTCAGATATCTCCTTTATCTGTTGCAGTTGGCGTTCTGAGAGCCTGTCTTCTGGCGGCATGCTGTGCAGAGAATTATGAATCTCTTGCCACGGTATTGGTACATATCCCTGTTTGCGAAACTGTCTGTAGCCAAACATCTTTTTGCTTATGTTGCTAAACTCGGCAAACAGACACAACTCATGCTTAAACTTGTTTGTTACGGCCATAAGCAAAAGACCGAAGATCCGGGAGGTGTCTGCATTGGGCGCATAGCATCCCTCTCCATACACATGGCCATAGCGTAGAGATATTGGCGGCAAAAACCATCGCCGTGTCACGATGACAGCCAACATGCGGCCCACGACCTGTTGGTCCTGCGTTATAGCAATGGCCATGCAGGGTTTCATTCCGGGAGTTTTTTCCAAGGCCATGAAAAACTCGTTGCTATGAAAATAGTTGTTGTCATTCATTGGCGGAAGCTCGAAACTTTGAGTGATTATACGGACCCTTACCTCTTTCATGCGGCAAAAATAGCAAATCTTTTCTAAAAAAAAGGCTTCTTTGTCTGCTTATTTCGTTTAAATGCTTAATTTTGTCTCTTGATTCACTTAAAGCGTGTCCATGACATGTTGATTTTTATAATTGTGTTATAATGAAAATTGTTTTTATAGGCGCAGGCAATTTAGCAACTCATCTGTCGCAGGCTCTGTCTAAAGCAGACCATGATATTGTGCAAGTCTATAGTAGAACCAAGGATGCTGCTCATATCTTGGCAAGCAAGATTGGGGCTTCTTCAACAAACGACATTAAAGACATTGTTTGCAATGCTGACATCTATATCTTTTCTGTGAAGGACGATGTGCTTCCTTCTGTTGTAGAACCGTTATGCGTCGGAGCGCGTGATGCTCTTTTTCTACATACGGCAGGCAGCGTTCCCATGACTGTCTTTAAAGGCAAAGCTTTGCGCTATGGCGTGTTTTATCCGATGCAGTCGTTTACAAAAAGCCGTGAGCTTGATCTTTCCAATGTGCCTGTCTATATTGAAGGAGATAGTGAGGCAACGCTTTCTACTATAAGGTTGTTGGCTGAAAGCGTGAGCAAGAAGGTGAGGGTGATGGACAGCGAAAAACGTCGTAAGCTTCATCTTGCTGCTGTGTTTGCCAGTAATTTTGTTAATTGCTGTTATGACCTGGCGTCAGAGATTATGCGTGACATAGATGCCGATTTCTCCGATTTTCTGCCTCTGATAGACGAGACAGCATCGAAGGTTCATGACATTACACCCCGTGAAGCTCAAACAGGTCCGGCTGTGCGTTACGACCAAAACGTGATGATGCGTCAACTTGAACTGCTACAGGATCGTCCTATAGCACACAAGGTCTATGAGGTGATGTCTGAAGCAATTCATGAACTGCATGTTCTAAAGAACAGTTCTTGTTAGAAAACTGACAGAAAGATAAGCTATTCGAATTAACAAAAGTAAAAAAAATAGGTTATGATAAATTATGACTTGAGCAAAATACGCGCAATCATTTTTGATGTCGATGGCGTGCTCTCTTCTGAAACCATATTGTTGTCGGCTGATGGTGAACCGTTGCGGACGGTTAATATAAAAGACGGCTATGCCATACAGCTAGCCGTAAAGCAAGGATTGAAAATGGCCATAATAACAGGCGGCAACACACCTGCCGTGCGCAAACGCTATGAGGGACTCGGCATGAAAGATGTGTGTATGGGTTGTGCCGTTAAGATGGAGGCCTATGAGGGCTTTCTGGAAAAGTATGATCTTAAGGATGAAGAGGTGTTGTATATGGGCGATGACATTCCCGACTATGAGGTCATGAGCAGATGTGGCTGTGCTTGCTGTCCTGCCGATGCTTGTGCGGAGATACAGGCAATAAGCCTGTATGTGAGCCATCGCAAGGGTGGGCATGGCTGCGGCCGTGACGTTGTGGAGCAGGTGCTTAGAGCTCAAGGCAAGTGGATGTCTGACAAGAAAGCCTTTGGCTGGTGAGAAAACAGAGAGAAAAGAAACTTCAGAACTTAAGAAAACAGATGAAACAGTATAATATAATATTGGCAAGCAAGTCGCCTCGTCGTCGTGAGTTGTTAGCGGGTTTGGGTCTTCAGTTTACGGTTAAGGCAATTCCGGGCATCGACGAGAGCTTTCCTTCTGATCTGTCTGCCTTGGATGTTCCACAATATATAGCTCATAAAAAGGCAGAGGCGTATCAAGCTAGCGGTAACGATCTTGTCATCACGGCTGATACGTTGGTTATTGTTGATGATGAGATCTTGGGAAAGCCCAAGGATGCTGCCGACGCTAACCGCATGTTAAAGCTCATCAGCGGACGCAAACATCAGGTGGTTACTGGTGTCTGCATGATGTCTTCTTACTGCCATAGGGCCTTCTCGGTGATTACAGATGTGGCGTTCAAAACCCTGAGCGACGAAGAGATTGATTATTATGTCTCACATTATAAACCCTTTGACAAGGCTGGCGCTTACGGCATACAGGAGTGGATAGGTTACATAGGTGTGACCTCTCTTCACGGAAGCTACTTTAACGTTATGGGCTTGCCCGTGCAGCGCATTTATCAAGAATTGGTAGATAGTTTCGGGGTTCAATTTGGATGAAAAAGAAGAGCGTTTTTTATACATTGAGTGTGGTTTTTACTAAAATCGCACTCATTTTTTGTTTTATATACCATCTATTCGGCGTATTTTAATATTATTTAGATAGTATTTTTGCGTGCTCTCTTTTTATTGTTGTAATTTTGCGGTAAATTTATTTGACAAGATTATATAAAAGAAAAGATAAATAAAGAAAAATATGGCAGAATCTATTGATATCCGCGAACTGAACATGCGGATAGAACAGCAGAGTGGTTTCGTAACAAACCTTGTGGCAGGTATGAACCGTGTCATTGTTGGACAGAAACATTTGATTGACTCATTACTTATATCGCTACTAAGCGATGGTCACATCTTGCTTGAGGGCGTTCCAGGTTTGGCAAAGACACTTGCCATAAAAACTCTCTCACAGCTTATTGATGCCGAATATAGCCGAATACAGTTTACGCCCGATTTGCTTCCTGCAGACGTGATAGGAACTCTTATCTACTCGCAGAAGGATAATATGTTTCAGGTAAAGAAAGGTCCTGTGTTTGCCAACTTCGTGTTAGCCGATGAGATAAACCGTGCTCCTGCCAAGGTGCAGAGCGCGTTGCTGGAGGCCATGCAGGAACATCAGGTCACCATCGGTGACAACACGTTTAAGTTGCCTAACCCCTTCCTCGTTATGGCAACACAGAACCCCATTGAGCAAGAAGGTACATATCAGCTGCCCGAGGCACAGGTGGACCGTTTCATGTTGAAGGTGATAATAGGCTATCCAACATTGGAGGAGGAGAAGCTCATCATACGCGAAAACATTAGCGGAAACATGCCTAAGGTGACACCGGTAACTACCGCCGACGAGATATTAAAAGCCCGTGAGGTCGTTAACCAAGTTTATGTTGACGAGAAGATAGAACAGTATGTTACTGATATCGTATTTGCTACGCGCTATCCTGACCGTTACGGAATGCCAGAACTGAAAGACATGATAACATTTGGAGGCTCTCCGCGTGCAAGTATTAACCTCGCAAGAGCCGCCCGCGCTTATGCGTTTATCAAACATCGTGGCTATGTGGTGCCCGAGGATGTGCGTGCTGTGGCTCACGACGTGTTGCGCCATCGTATAGGTCTGTCGTATGAGGCAGAGGCAAGCAACGTGACAAGCGAAGACATCGTGTCTAAGATTATTAATAAGGTGGAGGTGCCCTAACGTGGAGACGGCCGATTTGTTAAAAAAGGTTCGCAAGATTGAGATCAAGACTCGCGGACTGAGTCAGAACATCTTTGCAGGCCAATACCACTCGGCTTTCAAAGGACGCGGCATGGCCTTTTCGGAGGTGCGTGAGTATCAGTTTGGCGATGACGTGCGCGACATCGACTGGAATGTCACAGCCCGTTTCCAACGTCCCTATGTAAAGGTGTTTGAAGAGGAGCGTGAACTTACAGTCATGTTGCTCATCGATGTATCTGGCTCGCTTAATTTTGGAACATCGCATCAACTCAAGAAAGACATGGTGACGGAGATTGCTGCCACCTTGGCTTTTAGTGCAATACAAAACAACGACAAGATAGGCGTTATCTTCTTCTCTGACCGTATAGAGAAATATATTCCGCCACAGAAAGGTCGAAAACACATCTTATATATAATACGCGAGATGCTCGACTTTCACCCACAAAGCAACAAAACTGATGTGGGGATGGCTCTTGAGTTTCTCACCCGTGTCATGAAACGTCGTTGCACAGCCTTCGTGCTGAGCGATTTCTACACACCTGACAAATTTGACAAGGTGCTGCAGATAGCGAACCGTAAACACGATATGGTGGCTATACAGGTCTATGACGAGCGTGCCAAGGAGCTGCCTGATGTCGGCTTGATGCTTGTGCGCGATGCTGAGACAGGACATGACATGTATATAGATACCAGTTCAAAGAAGCTGAGACAGGAACACACGCGCTATTGGATTGAACGTGAAGACGTTTTACGCCAGACGTTTGCCAAGAGCAATGTCGATTGGGTGTCTGTGGCTACAAACGACGATTATGTCAAGGCTATGATGCTGCTCTTTGCCAAGCGTAGCTGACATGATGCTTTTACAAGATAAATAGCATCTTTTTGATACTTGTCTATTCTAAAAAATAATGTGAAGTTGAAAAGAATATTTACAATAGTTCTCATGTGTGTCATGTCGGCAGCTATGGCTGTTGCACAGGTACATGTAGAGGCAAAACTCGACTCTATGGTCATTCTTATTGGCCAGCAGACGCGCTATGTTGTGGACGTCACAGCCCCCAAGGGGTCAAAGGTGGTGTTCCCAACGTTTGAGCGTTCACAATATATCGCTCCTGGAGTAGAAGTGTTGTCACAACGCGATGAGGCTCCTGCTGAGGTCGATGGATTGATGCGTTACAGCAAGAGTTATCTGCTTACCAGCTTTGACGAAAAAGCCTATGGCATAAGCAATTTTAAGGTTAGCGTGAACGGTAAGAAATATCTTGCCAACACTTTGGTCTTGAAGGTTATAACGATGGATGTGGACACCATTCATCCTGAGAAATTCTTTCCGCCCAAAGATGTGCAAGACAACCCGTTCATGTGGGGAGAGTGGAAACCTCTGTTCTGGTGTTCTTTCTTGGTGTTGCTCTTGGCATCGGCTTTCTTCTATTTGGTCGTTCGTCTGAAGCAGAACAAGCCTATCATTACACGCATCCGCATTGTAAAGAAGGTGTTGCCTCACCAGAAGGCTTTAACTGCCATTGACAAACTGAAACGTGACAAGATGACATCGTCTGAAGACCAAAAGGCTTATTACACGCTTCTTACAGATACACTTAGACAGTATATACAGGAGCGGTTTGGCTTTAACGCACGAGAGATGACGAGCACGCAGATTCTTTACCACCTGCAACAAAACGGTGATCAGAAGATGATAGATGAGCTACGGGAGCTGTTCCAGACAGCCGACCTCGTTAAGTTTGCAAAATATTCGACATTGCTTAATGAAAATGATCTCAACCTTGTCAATGCTGTCAATTTTATTGACCAGACGAAACAGGAGAACGTGCCGACAGAAGAGAAAATCGTGCCAACGCTTAGCGATGATGATAAACGGAGCCGTAACAGCCGAATTACAATAAAGTCGGCAATGTGGGCTGTTGGCGTGGCTGTCGCTCTTCTTGTTGCTTATGTGGCTTATCATATTTATTTATTGACAATTTAAGACATGGAATTTGCAAATAAGGAATATTTCGCACTCCTGCTGTTAATAGTGCCATACATCTTGTGGTATTTTCTATACAGGAAGCATAGCGAGCCAACAATGCGCATGAGCGACACAAATGTCTACCGCATGGCTCCCAAGAGCTGGCGCATACGCATAATTCACATGCCCATGTTCTTGCGTTGTGTGGCGTTTGTGCTGTTGGTCTGCATTCTTGCTCGCCCCCAGACACACAACTCGTGGGATAACAAGCAGGTTGAAGGCATTGATATAATGCTCGTTATGGACGTTTCTACGTCTATGCTTGCAGAAGATTTGAAGCCTAACCGAATGGAGGCTGCCAAAAGCGTGGCATCAGAGTTTATATCAGACCGTCCTAACGACAACATTGGTTTGACCATTTTTGCAGGCGAAGCGTTCACACAATGTCCTATGACAACAGACCACGCGTCATTGCTTAATCTGCTGCACACCGTTCGTACAGACATTGCATCGCGTGGCATTATTGCCGATGGTACAGCCATAGGTATGGGCTTGGCTAATGCTGTGTCGCGTTTGAAAGACTCAAAGGCTAAGAGCAAGGTTATAATTCTTCTTACCGACGGCAGTAACAATATGGGTGACATCTCGCCGCTAACAAGTGCGCAGATAGCAAAAAGCTTTGGCATAAGAGTTTACACGATCGGTGTGGGTACCAACAAGGTGGCACCTTATCCTATGCCTGTGGCAGGAGGCATTCAATATGTAAACATACCAGTTGAGATTGACACCAAGACTTTGGCTTCCATCGCCCAGACAACAGATGCCAACTTTTACCGTGCAACGAACAATCGTGAGTTGTCGCAAATTTATAAGGACATAGACAAACTGGAGAAGACAAAGATGGATGTTAAACGCTATTCAAAGCGTTATGAGGCTTATCAACCATTTGCCTTAGCCTTGCTTGTCATCTTGTTGCTTGAGGTGGTAATGCGCACCATGGTGTTGCGTCGCATACCTTGATATGTAATGGTCGTTTATGAAAAATGATCTGACCATAAACATGTAAAATATGAGTAATAATTAAGAAAAATGTTCAGATTTGAAGACCCACAATATTTATGGCTACTCTTGATAGTGCCACTATTTTTTGCGCTTAGGTTTCTTTCAGACCGTTTCCGCTATAGACGTTTGCGTCGGTTTGGCGACTTGAAGCTCATTGCTCAACTCATGCCGGAGCTGTCGATGAAACGCTCTTTCATGAAGTATGCACTCATGATGTCGGCTGTAGCTCTTGTTTGTGTAATGTTGGCCCGTCCTCAGATGGGTTCAAAGATAAGCAATGAAAAACGTAGTGGCATCGAGACGATAATATGTCTTGACATTTCCAACTCTATGTTGGCTGAAGACGTGTTGCCTTCACGTCTTGACAAATCGAAAATGCTTGTAGAAAATCTTGTCGACAATTTTACAAACGACAAAATAGGTCTCGTCGTGTTTGCCGGCGATGCCTTTGTGCAGTTGCCGATAACAAGCGACTATGTGTCGGCAAAGATGTTTCTTCAGAACACGACGCCTTCGCTCATCTCTACTCAAGGCACAGACATTGCAAGGGCAATAAATCTTGCTACAGCAAGTTTCACGCAACAGAAAAATGTGGGACGTGCCGTCATTCTCATTACGGATGGCGAAGACCATGAAGGTGGGGCCATTGAGGCAGCCAAGGATGCAAAGAAAAGGGGTATAAATGTGTTCATTCTTGGTGTTGGAAGCACCAAAGGTGCTCCTATACCGTTGGGCAACGGCGATTATCTGAAAGACAATACGGGCAATACTGTTATGACAGCCCTTAACGAGCAGATGTGTCAACAAGTAGCTCATGCAGGAAGTGGTACATACATTCATGTGGACAATACCAACGATGCTCAAGAAAAGCTAAATAATGAGCTGGCTAAGCTACAGAAAGGCGAGACAGAGAGTGTCGTTTATAGTGAGTATGATGAACAGTTCCAAGCTGTAGCTCTTCTTGTTGTTCTTTTCCTAATTGTTGAGGTGTGCATTCTTGAGGCCAAAAATCCGCGTCTGAAAAATGTTCGTATATTCAAGGCCAAACCGAAGGTTGGAAAAAGTGACATTAAATAACAGTTAACACACAGAGTTATAAAGACTGGCATATTATAAATGCCATATATGTAATTTAGACAAAGATGGATTACGTCTATAATCCACCTGTAAATTGGAATATATGATGAAGAGATACTTCTTCTTATTTGTAGCTTGCTTGCTGAGCATTGCAACTATGGCTCAAGCAGATAGACAGTTTATACGCACGGGAAACCGCTACTATCGTCTACAAAACTTTGCAAAAGCTGAGGCAGAATACCGCAAGGCGGTAGCTGTGAATGGTGAAAATGCGCAAGCTCTTTACAATCTTGGTTGCGCTTTGATGATGCAGCAAAAAGACTCTATTGCCGTTGAACAATTTCAAAAGGCTGGCTCATTGGAGAAAAGCGCATTGAGAAAGGCTAAAGTCTATCACAATATAGGCGTGGTCTGTCAGGCTCATCGTATCTATGGTGATGCTATAAAAGCTTATGAAGAGAGCTTGCGCAATAATCCTTCAGACGATGAAACCCGTTATAACCTCGCGCTTTGTAAACGTCTGCAAAAGAACCAGAAGAAAAATCAGCAGAATCAAGGTGGGGGCAATAGCAAAGAGAAAGACAAAGGTAAAGACAAGCAGAACAAGGATCAGAATGACAAAAAACAGCAGAGCCAGAAGAATGATCAAAAAGACAAAATGAGTAAGGACAATGCTGAGCAATTGCTTAATGCTGCCATGCAAGACGAGAAAAATACGCAGCAACGCATAAAGAAAGCGATGCAGCAACCACGTTCACGCAAGCTACAGAAAGCATGGTGATAACAGATCATTCCTGTTATTGTGAGACTTGATTCTTAAGTTGTATATAAAAATTGCCTTTACAAAGGCTGTTTATGATATAGAATGACATTGTAAGTATGAAATATAGATTACAATTATTGGCTTTATTATTTACAGTTATTGTTTGTAGCATTAATGCCCAAACCATATCTGTTGTAGCGCCGTCACATGTTGCTACTGGTGAGAATTTTCGCATTGCTTATACCGTATCTACACAAAATGTTGATGATTTCAGAGCAGGAAACATACCGTCCGGAATTGAAGTTATTGCTGGACCATACACCTCTACACAGTCGAGCTTTCAGATGGTTAACGGTCATACAAGCAGTTCTTCGTCGGTCACTTACACCTATACGCTATATGCAGAAAAGGCAGGAACTTATACCGTTCCGGCAGCTCGAGCCCATGTTGGTGGCAAAACAATAACGTCGCGTGCGGTGAAACTTACGGTATCAGGCCAGACTCGTAAGAACGGAAATGTTCCGCAAATGCATGATGACGATGCCCATTCCATGCGTCAAGCCGGTTCTCATATATCAGGAAACGATCTTTTTGTAAAGGTTAGTGCAAGCAAGAAACGGGTGTATGAGCAAGAGCCCATATTGCTTACATATAAGGTGTATACGCTTGTCGATTTGACATCGCTTGATGGAAAGATGCCTGATCTTACGGGATTCCACACTCAGGAGATACCCTTGCCTACGCAGAAATCGTTTCATGTAGAGAAGGTTAATGGACGCAATTATCGTTGTGTCACATGGAGTCAATATGTCATGTATCCGCAGATGACGGGCAAACTGAAAATACCAAGTATCACGTTTAAAGGCATCGTTGTGCAGCAGAACCGCTCGGTAGATCCTTTTGAAGCGTTCTTTAATGGAGGCTCTGGTTATGTGGAGGTGAAACGTGACATTGTTGCGCCCGGCCTTGACGTACAGGTTGATGCTTTGCCTAACAAGCCAGTAGGCTTTTCTGGAGGTGTAGGTAAGTTTAGTATCTCTGCACAGGTCGACCATGCTACGGTAAAAGCAGGTACACCTGTGACGCTTCGTGTTGTTGTTGGAGGCACAGGAAACTTGAAACTTATAAAACAACCAATCGTTACGTTCCCCAAGGATTTTGATAAGTATGATCCGAAGGTAACAGACAAAACAAGTCTGTCGTCAAATGGCATTGGTGGAAACATGATTTATGATTTCCTTGTCGTTCCACGCAACCAAGGCAAATATACTATTCCTGCAATACCTCTCACTTACTATGACACACAAGCCAATGCATACCGTACGGTGAGCACTCAGCCTGTCACATTGACTGTGACCAAGGGTGACGGTTCATCAACCACGATTGATGATTATTCGGGTGCGAAAGGTGCAAATGACATCCTTCCTATAAAAAAAGGTAGTACAAGCTTGGTTTCTAACCAATGGTTCTTTGGGTCTGTCGGTTACATGTTGTCGCTTCTTGTACCTTTCCTTGTGTTCGTGGCAATGATAATAATCTTCCGTAAACGAGCAATTGACAATGCTGACGTAATAGGCATGAAGGGTAAAAAAGCCAACAAAGTGGCTATCAAACGCTTACGCAAGGCTGATAAACTGATGCATGCTGGCAAACAAGCCGAGTTCTATGATGAGGTCTTGCGTGCTCTTTGGGGGTATGTAGGTGACAAACTGAATATGCCTGTAGAACAGCTGTCGCGCGAGAATATTGCCGAAAAACTGTCATCATGTGCTGTAAACGACGAAACTGTCGGCCGTTTTATTGGTGCTCTTGATGAATGTGAATATGAGCGTTATGCCCCTGGTGACCCAGCCGGCAATATGAACAAAACTTATACATCGGCCCTTGAGGCTATCATGGATATTGAGAACTCTATGAAAAAGATAAAGAAAGGACACAAGTCTGGCGACAATAAAATGCTGTTATTTACTGTTGTCGTTTTCATGTTCATGCACATGGCGTCTTTACCTGTTATGGCTGTTGACAACAATGATGAGCCGCAGAAGTTGAGCGCCATGAAGAATGAAGCTGACGAAGCTTATGGTAAAGGAAATTATCAACAGGCTATTTCTCTATATAACGAGTTGTTGAAAAATGGGCAATCTGTCGACGTTTATTACAACCTCGGCAACGCCTACTATCGTAGTGACAACATCCCACAGGCGTTGTTGGCTTATGAACGTGCTTCTTTGCTGGATCCTTCAGATAAGGCCGTGCGCTTCAATCTTGAGTTTGTCAACGGTAAAACTATTGATAAGGTTGGAAACGCTAACGAGATGTTTTTCGTCGTTGCGTATCGCTCAATCGTAAACATGATGAGTTTAAAAGGGTGGACGACGCTCTCTATAACAGCCTTCTTGTTAACTTTGATTTTTGCGCTTGCCTACCTTTTCGGAACAGCAATGTGGATGCGTAAGACTGGGTTCTATGGAGCTTTACTTGCATTTGTTGTGTTTGCTTCAAGTGTGTTGTTTGCATGGCAACAACATTCTCGACTTGTCAATCGTGATGGTGCCATTGTTGTTGCCCCTGTTGTGAACGTGAAGAAGACACCAGCCGACTCAAGTTCCGATGCTTTTGTCATTCATGAGGGCACGCGTGTAACAATTACCGACAGCACTATGCGCGATTGGTATGGTGTGAAACTGAATGACGGTCGCGAGGGATGGATTAAAAAGAAGCAGATAGAACTGATATGATGTGCCTTTGTTTCATGTTTAAAACTGTAAAGAAATGAATGTTCTTACTATAGCCGATATTGACCGCTATCTACTGTTCTTCCTTAACGGTAGCGATTCGTTGTTTTATGACAATTTCATGAGCGTGTTGACGTCTGGTTTTACATGGATTCCGCTTTATATCGCATTGCTTGCCATTGTAATAAAAAACAACGAGACAATGACACAGATCCTTCTGATTGTAGGCTGTGCTCTGTTGTGTGTTGTCATAGCTGATGGAGTGGCCGATTTTATAGCAAAACCCTACTTCCAACGATGGCGCCCATGTAATGACCCAATAATAAAGTATGACGTGCAGGTCGTTGGGAACGAGCGTGGGGGAAAGTATGGCTTCTTCTCTGCTCATGCCGCCAACACATTTTCTTTGGCTCTGTTCTTCTGTATGCTTGTTCGAAACAAGCTCCTTACAACCGTAATGTTAGGATGGTCTCTTCTTAACTGCTACACGCGTATATATCTTGGTATGCATTATCCTGGTGATATAGTGTGTGGCATTGCATGGGGGGCTGTGAGTGGGCTAATTGCATATGGTGTTTATTTTCGCATTTATTATCGCATATCTCCGAAGATCAATTATGTGTCAACGCAATACTCGTCTACAGGTTATGACCTGTCTGACATCTGTATGGTGGCATTGGTGTTTCTCTTTATTTTGATGTATGCGTTATTGAGGGCTCTAATATGATATTAAATAAATTTCTCTTATCTGCTGCCGCCCAAATAAAGTATGCTGTTAATCATTAATTAATTGATTGTTAATTATAAAAACAAAGATGGAAACAAAACAAATACATATTACCGACTATAATTATCCGCTTCCTGATGAGCGTATAGCAAAATTCCCACTAAAGGAACGTGACCACAGCAAGCTGTTGGTCTATCGTCATGGTGAAGTGGGGGAGGATGTGTTCTACAACCTTCCCGACTATTTGCCTTCAGGTGCCCTTATGGTTTTTAATAACACAAAGGTCATTCAGGCACGCATGCATTTCCGTAAGGAGACAGGTGCTCTTATAGAAGTGTTCTTGCTTGAACCTTTTGAACCTGCCGATTATGAACAGATGTTCCAAACAACAGGCCGTTGTTCTTGGCTTTGCATTGTCGGCAATTTAAAAAAGTGGAAGGAAGGTGCTTTGCACCGCACTTTTGATGTAAAAGGTGTGTCTACGACATTAAGCGTTACTCGTGAGAAAGAAGTGGGCACAAGCCAGCTAATAACATTTGAGTGGTCTTCTGACGTGTCGTTTGCCGACATTCTTGATGCCGTTGGAGAGCTTCCCATACCTCCGTATCTCAACCGTAAGACCGAAGAAAGCGATAAGGTTACTTATCAGACCGTTTACTCAAAAATAAAAGGGTCGGTTGCTGCTCCCACGGCCGGACTCCATTTTACACCAAACGTCTTGTCTGCTCTCGATGCTGCCGGCATTGATCGTGAAGAGGTAACTCTTCATGTAGGCGCAGGAACATTCAAACCTGTAAAGAGCGACACCATCGGTGGCCATGAGATGCATACAGAGTTTATTTGTGTGCATCGTCAAACGCTTGAAAAGCTTCTACGTCATGAGGCTAAAGCCATTGCCGTTGGTACTACAAGTGTAAGAACCTTGGAGAGTCTCTACTATATAGGTCTAAAGCTTCATATGAATCCTAAGTTGGAGGAACATGAGCTGCATGTAAACCAATGGGAACCATATAATGTAAATGACGAAGATTTAATCTCATCAGAAGAAGCAATAAAGAGTGTCTTGCAGTTCTTGGATGACAACAACCTTAATGCTCTTCATTCCAGCACACAGATTATCATTGCGCCTGGCTATGAATATAAGATTGTGAAAATGCTTGTCACAAATTTTCATCAGCCTCAGAGCACACTCTTGCTTCTTGTTAGCGCTTTCCTTCATGGCGATTGGCACAAAGTGTATGACTATGCCTTGTCTCATGATTTCCGCTTCTTGAGCTATGGAGATAGTTCGTTGCTCATTCCATAATTGTTTGATAATAGATAATAAAAAGATTCAATATGAAAATTGGAGATAAAGTAAGTTTCCTTAGTGAAATCGGTGGTGGACGTGTCGCAGGTTTTCAAGGTAAAGATATAGTGTTGGTTGAGGATGAGGATGGTTTCCAGATACCAATGCCCGTCTCGGAAGTTGTTGTTACATCTGCTGGTAATGACTATTCTATAAGTAAGGTAGTTGGTGCTGTTGGAGCCAAGAATGGTCAAAAGGTTGAGACACAGTCGGACGGCATGTCGATAAAGGCCCGACTGAGCATGGGGGTTGATGATGAAGACGCTCATGAAGAGCCCGAATTGGAGCCGGCAGACCGAGATATAACATTCAAACCTAAGGTTGAAGAACGTAAGGGCGGCAATCTGTTGACTTGTTTCCTCGCATTCGTGCCTGTTGACATAAAGGAGTTGACAAACACTCGTTTCGAGGCCTATTTCGTTAATGACAGCAACTATTATGTGCGTTATGCCGTCTACTCTGCTGAGGGCTCCATTTGGAATCTGTTATACGAGGGCGAGGCAGAACCCAACACAAAGGCATACCTCAATGAGTTTGGTCGTGAAAACCTTAACGACCTTAACCGTCTGTGTGTACAGCTATTTGCTTTCAAACGCGAAAAGGGCTTCATTCTTAAGCCTTCTGTTGATATGCAGCTTCGTGTTGACGGCGTTAAATTCTATAAACTTCATACCTTTGAAGAGAACGACTATTTTGAACAGCCAGCATTGCTCTATACCATAATTCGTGATGATAAGGTACCAAATTCTCTTGTTGTTGACCCCAAACAGCTCAAGAAAGAAATGTATAGTCGCAAGACTGATGATGCCGTTTCGTCTGAAGATGGCGGCTCTTCGTCAAACAGCGGGTATGTGCGTCGTTATGAAAATGGTAAGAAACCTAATTTCTTGCCAAAGAAAGACAAGGATATTGAAGTTGTGGACCTTCATGCCGACGCTGTGCTTGACACAACCGCTGGCATGTCTTCAACAGACATTCTTAACTATCAGCTTGATGTGTTCCGTCGCACATTGGAAAAATTCAAGACTGTTAAGGGCAAGCGCATAGTTTTCATTCATGGCAAGGGTGAGGGTGTGCTTCGTCATGCTATTATTCATGAACTTAACTACCGCTATAAGAGTTATCAATATCAAGATGCGTCATTCCAAGAATATGGCTATGGTGCAACTCAGGTGACTATCCGCTAATTTAAAACAAAAAACATGAACTACGGATTTGTTAATGTGGCTGCCGCCGTTCCATCGGTGCGTGTTGCTGATGTTAGATTTAATGTTGCCGAGATCGAAAAACAACTCGCCAAGGCTGAGGCCGACGGCGTAGAGGTTGTTGTGTTCCCGGAGTTGTCCCTGACAGGTTACAGCTGCCAAGATCTTTTTGCACAGCAACTATTGATATCAGCTGCGGAAGAAGGTATGGCGTTATTGTTAAACCAATCCAGGGAAATGGATGTTATCGGCATCGTTGGTGCGCCTGTAGCATATCATAATATGTTGCTTAACTGTGGCATAGTGTTTCAGCACGGTCGCATTCTCGGAATTGTGCCTAAAACCTTTTTGCCCAACTATAACGAATTTTATGAAAAACGTTGGTTCGCATCTGCTGCCGATATCGTAAAGGGTGAATTGTCTTATGCTGACAACGATATAACCATCACTTCTGATCCGCAGCTGTTTGTTACAGCAAGCGGGATGAAGTTTGGCATTGAGATATGCGAAGATGTTTGGGCTCCCACTCCGTGTAGCAACTTGTTGGCTTTGGCTGGTGCAGATATAGTGTTTAACCTTTCGGCTAGCGATGAACTTATTGGTAAACATAACTATTTGCTGTCGCTTCTATCGCAGCAGAGCGCTCGCATGATGTGTGGTTATGTTTATAGTGGGTGTGGCTTTGGTGAGAGTACGCAAGACGTGGTATATGGCGGCAATGCTCTTGTTTTTGAGTATGGTCGTTGTATTGCCCGTTCTGAACGTTTCTCTATGGATCCTCAACTTGTTGTTGGCAGCATAGATGTGGAGCGTCTGCGTTCAGAACGTCGTAAGAACACATCGTTCACATTGGCTCAGCGTGGCGTGAGTGCGTGCAGTCTTTATGCAGACAATATAGCAGAACATGTTTTTTGTTTGAAGCGTTCTGTCGATGCCCATCCTTTCATTCCCAAGGCCGTTGACATGAAGGCCAGTTGCGATGAAATTTTCAATATACAGGTTGCAGGTTTGGCCAAGCGTTTGGTTCATACGCGTTGTAAAAACGTCGTTGTTGGCATAAGTGGCGGTCTCGACTCCACACTTGCTCTCCTTGTTTGTGTCAAGACTTTCGATATGTTAGGTCTTGACAGAAAGGGAATAGTTGGTGTTACTATGCCTGGTTTCGGAACAACAGACCGTACATACCACAACGCCATCTCGCTCATGACATCACTTGGCGTGACCATTCGTGAGATTAGTATCTGCAAGAGCGTAACGCAACATTTCCTTGACATTCAGCATGATATAAACGTTCATGATGTCACTTACGAGAACGGGCAAGCGCGTGAACGAACTCAGATTCTTATGGACATAAGTAACCAGGTTGGTGGATTGGTCATTGGTACAGGCGACCTTAGTGAGTTGGCTCTTGGTTGGGCCACATATAACGGAGACCACATGTCCATGTATGGTGTAAACGCAAGCATTCCTAAAACGCTCATCAAATATCTTGTGTGTTTCGTTGCTGACAGCGGCATCGATGAACAGTCGAAAGCAACGCTAATGGACATCCTTGATACGCCGATAAGCCCGGAACTTATACCTGCTGATGCCGATGGTAACATTAAGCAGAAGACAGAAGATCTTGTAGGTCCCTATGAGTTGCACGACTTTTTCCTTTACAATTTCCTTCGTCTTGGCTTCTCGCCACGCAAAATTTTCATGCTTGCGCGTATTGCCTTTGGTCCAGAAGCAGAACAGGGCGTCGGACGTTATGATGAAGCCACAATAAAGAAATGGCTAACAACGTTTGTCCGTCGTTTCTTTGCTCAGCAGTTTAAGCGTTCTTGTCTGCCAGACGGACCAAAGGTAGGAAGTGTTTCTCTAAGTCCGCGTGGCGATTGGCGCATGCCATCCGATGCTGTGTCTAATTTGTGGCTTGATGAGTGTAATCATCTATAATAATTGTTTTTGAAAGGTGGAATGAAAGCATTCCGTAATAATTGAACGTATGGACAACAATGCAGAACATAATGGTGAGCAACTATTGCTCTTTGACGGTTTTGCTGATGAAGACTGCAAGAAGGATAGCGGCATAGAATTGTCCTTAGCCTTTGAGCCTTCTGAGGATGAACCTGTATGTTCAGCAGATGATACATTACATCAAGCATCTGCATTGCCGACAGACAGCTCTTCAACAGATAATGCAGACGTTGAAACAGTTGTGAAGGATAAGCAAACAAGGAAGAAATTCAAGGGCCGTCCCATGAAGCGTAAGAAGGAGACACCGCCAAAAGGAATGCCATCCTACTTGTCCGTTCTCAATCCGGCAACAGCAGAACAGTTGGGAAAGCAGATCTTTCATGAGGTAGTGTTAAAAAGACGTTTCCTTGAAGCCAGTCTTACAGCACGCGACTTGGCAAAGCAGTTGAACACCAACACGCGTTATTTCTCAATAACTATGAACAAACGGTTTCATTGCAATTTCTCAACTTACATAAACAAGTTGAGAGTGGAAGAGGCAATGACGCGTATGGGCGATTCGCGTTATGACGAGGTGTCCTTGCAAGACATTGCTTCGATGGTGGGCTTTTCTTCCCGCCAGTCGTTTATAACTGCTTTTCAAAAAGAAAAAGGCATGACCCCGTCTGAGTATAGGGCCACATTAAAATAAAAAAAAAGACCTCTGTCCTATTGTTAAAAATAGAAACAGAGGTCTTTTTTTTTCGCACATATTAGTTTTCAATAAACTTCTTTGCAGCTCTCAACTGATGACGCATGTTGCTAAGCAACTGCTGACTCTCCTGTAAGATGTTGAGATACACAAGCGACACTTGAAGCATCTTGTTGTCCTTCTCTTCCTGTATTCTGTCGATATGACGTTTACGCACAACAGAAAGTTCGTCCTTACATTCATCAGCCTCGGCAAGCACGTTACGATAATTGTCGAAACGTCGTGTTGAGATCATGCTGTCTGTCTGTTTCATGAGGTCATTTATACGTTGGCGAATGGGTTTGAACTCATCGATATAGAGCTGTGGAAGCGGATTGAAGCTGTTGTCAACATGCTCTTTTACAGGCTCCAACATACGGCGCAGACAGTAGAGGAACTGTTCAGAAGAGTTGATGCCCAGATGGAACCATGTGTTACGCTCTATAGCGATGCTTGTTGGAACCTTGCGCAAAGCCAGCAACTCCTGACGACGATATTTCTTGAGCTCCTCTTTCTCGTTGCGTAGCTCGCGGTCCGAACGGCGAAGAACAGATGGCTTTTCTGCTTCCATGCCGTCAATGATGTTGTTAAACTGCTGCATTACGAACTTTGTAACATAGCTCTGTGTACGGCTCACATGCTTACTCAGCAAGTCCCATACAATTTCTGGGTCGCGTGTGCGCATCATCAGTCGGAACACGTTCTCCTTATCGCCCTCTTGCTCCTTCTTCTTAAATTGACGGTTGCTGCGTATGAGCAAGAAGATAACAAGAGCTATGAAGAGAACCTTTGCCAGGATGCCGCCATAGAACATGCAGAGACACACAAGGGCGCACGTACCAAAGGCAACGCCTGCTGTGATGAACCAGCCACCGATAACACTAAGCACACCAGTCACGCGGAACACAGCGCTCTCACGGCTCCATGCTCTATCTGCAAGACTTGAACCCATGGCTACCATGAATGTAACGTATGTTGTAGAGAGTGGCAACTTATAGTTAGTGCCGATGGTGATAAGCATAGAAGCGAGCACAAGGTTCACAGCTGCGCGAATGATGTCGAAGGCAGCGCCATCGTTCAGCTCTGCTTCTTGTTTGTTGAAACGGCTGTCAATCCATGTTGTCACACATTTAGGAATGTAGCGTGACACTACTGATGACGATTCCTGTGTCGCTCTTACGATGCTTCGTGCAGCACGGCTTGAACCGAACATCTCGTCGCCTTCGTCCTGACGTGCGAGATCCACACTCGTCTTAATTACGTTCTGGGCCTTCTTTGATGTTGCCATGGCAATAATCATTATTATGCCTGCAATGAAAAGGTAGAAGGGAGGAGTCTTGGCACTCTCCATGAGCGATGTCATGAGATATGTAGAAGGAGAGGCACCGTTGGCGTTTGCCATATAGTCGTTGAACGAATCAAGACCGGCGAGAGGAACACCGATAAAGTTGACAAGGTCGTTGCCGGCAAAGGCCATAGCCAATGCAAATGTGCCCATGAGCACAACAAACTTGAACACGTTTATGCGTAGTAGGTGCAGCACCTCCATAACGATTGTTGAAACAACGAATGTTGCTAACAGCAGCAAGCGAGTGTTTTCTTCAATCCACAGACGTGTCTCCTCGGGGATGTATGCTGATTTGCCTACGCCCTTGAGGAAGATAAAGTAGGATAAGGCAGTGAAGGCAATACCACCGAATATGGCGACACTATATTTTACATGTTTCTTATAATTGAATGTAAAGACAATACGCGATATCCATTGCACAATGATACCAAAAACAAACGCTATAGCCACACTCACAAAGATAGCTATGATTACGCTAAGGGCTTTGTCCGAATTGAGCAGGTCGTTGTATGTAAGCGATGGGTCACTAACCAGCTTTAAGGTGGCGAGAATGAATGTACCGCCAAGCAACTCAAAGACCAGCGATACCGTGGTCGAGGTCGGCATTCCCAATGTGTTGAACATGTCGAGCACGATAACGTCTGTCACCATGACTGCCAGGAATATGGTCATAACCTCTTCGTAGCTGTAATGGTCTGGTTTCATTATACCATGGCGTGCCACATCCATCATGCCTGTTGACATTACTGCTCCAATGGCCACGCCAATGGAAGCGATGATAAGCACCGTGCGAAACTTTGCCACCTTTGCTCCGATGGCGCTGTTTAGAAAGTTTACTGCATCGTTGCTCACGCCTACGAACAGGTCAAAGACCGCGAGGCAGAGCAGAAAGATGACAATGCACAGATAAATTGTTTCCATACTTTACGTTTATAAATGTATTGTTTTTAATTTGATTATTTACCCTTTTTTTTGATTTCCTGCTGCAAAATTATTCCTTGCTTGTTACAACAACCTTAAACACATGTTACAATTGTGTTACATGTGTTACAAGAGGGTTTCTTTATGTGTTGTTATAGGGTAAATCTCTACTTTTTTCTTTTTCAAAACGCATAAATTTCAGACTCTTATCGTGTTTTTGAAATATTATTACTAATTTTGTACCAAATTTTTATTGATGCACACAAACAGATGAGTACAAACAGCAAGACTCATGTTATTACCGCCACCGTGGATGCTCTTTCAGATGCCGGATCTCTGAAAGGCTTGATCCATCAACATCGTGACGGAAACCCTTTACCTTCGGGCATGGCGCTCGAAGAAATTATCCAATTGTCACGTTCTATCCTTTTTCCTGGCTTCTACGGTAAGTCGTCGGTCAACATGAACACCATACGTTATCATATAGGTGTAAATGTTGAACGCCTCTATAGCTTGTTGGTGGAGCAGGTTACAGCAGGGTTGTGTTTCAACAATCCTGATACCGATGATGATTGTTGTTGTGCTCCTTGCAGCGAGGCGCGTGCTAAAGCAGAAGCTATTGTTATGCAATTTGTTGCTAAGCTGCCTGAAATAAGACGCATTTTGGCAACCGACATAACGGCAGCATTCAACGGCGATCCCGCAGCAGAAAACTTTGGCGAGATCATTTCATGCTACCCCGTTATAAAGGCTCTTACCAACTATCGCCTTGCTCATGAGCTCTATGTTCTTGGCGTACCGCTCATTCCGCGTATGATGACGGAGATGGCTCACTCTGAAACAGGTATCGACATACATCCTGCTGCCACCATAGGCCGATATTTTACCATTGACCATGGCACAGGTGTGGTTATAGGTGCCACCTGCATTATCGGCAATAATGTAAAGCTGTATCAAGGTGTTACGCTGGGAGCAAAAAGCTTTCCTCTTGATGCCGATGGCAATCCTATCAAAGGCATTCCACGTCACCCCATCCTTGAAGACGATGTTGTGGTCTATGCCAACGCTACCGTCCTTGGTCGCATAACAATAGGCAAGGGTTGTGTGGTTGGCGCTAACGTGTGGGTGACACGCGACATGAAGCCAAAAACAAAGAAATATAAAAAAGAAAAACCAAGTTTATTAGATATAGAATTCAATAATGGAACAGGAATTTGAACTCATTGCCAAGACCTTCATGGGTCTGGAACCCGTCTTGGCACAGGAGCTCACCCAGCTGGGTGCTAACAATGTGCAGATAGGACGCCGCATGGTGTCGTTCACAGGCGACAAGGAAATGATGTACCGCGCCAACTTTCAGCTTCACACAGCAATACGCATTCTCAAACCTATCCGTCATTTCAAGGCTGGTTCGGCCGACGATGTGTATGAAGAGGTTAAGAATATCGACTGGAGCAAATATATAGAGAAAGGTAAAACCTTCTCTGTCGACTCGGTTGTCTACTCGGACGAGTTCCGCAACTCTCGCTTCGTTACCTATAAGGTAAAGGATGCTATCGTGGACCAATTCCGTGAAAACACAGGCGACCGTCCCAATATCTCTGTGAGCAATCCTGATATTCGACTTAACATACACATTGCCGAGGACAAGGCAACGTTGTCGCTCGACTCAAGCGGCGAGTCGCTTCATCGTCGCGGCTATCGTCAAGAGTCGGTAGAAGCCCCTCTTAACGAGGTGCTTGCGGCAGGCATGATCTTGATGACAGGATGGAAAGGTGACACCGATTTTATTGACCCCATGTGTGGATCGGGTACTCTTCTCGTTGAGGCAGCTCTCATTGCGCACAACATGAGTCCCGGTATCTTCCGCAAAGAGTTTGCTTTTGAGCGTTGGACTGACTTTGACCAGGATCTGTTTGACCAAATATATAACGACGACTCACAGGAGCGCGAGTTCAAACACCATATCTATGGCTATGATGTAGACATCAAAGCTGTAAACACAGCACGCATGAATGTGCGTGCTGCAGGCTTGACAAGCGACATAACTGTAGAGGAAGCCGATTTCAAAGACTTCAAACGACCCACAGAGAAGAGCATCCTTGTGTGCAATCCGCCTTATGGTGAGCGTATCTCAACGCCAAACCTTCTCGGCACATACAAGATGATTGGCGAACGCTTGAAGCATGAGTTTATGGGCAATGATGCCTGGATCTTGAGCTACCGTGAGGAGTGCTTTGAGCAAATTGGTCTGAAACCCTCAATCAAGATACCTGTATATAACGGATCGCTCGAGTGTGAATTCCGCAAATACGCTATCTTCGACGGCAAGATGAAGGATTTCCGCTCTGAGGGTGGCATCGTCAAGACCGATGAAGAGAAACGTCAGATGGCAGAAAAACATCGTTTCAAGAAGAATCGTGAGTTTAAGCAACGCCTCACAGAAGACGAGGAAAACGCAGAGGCCGATATTCGTTCTTTCAAGTTCCGTTCTCTTGAGCGCCGTCGCGACCGCGACGATGATGACCGCAAGGGTGGACGCACACGCATCGTGTCACGTCGCGACCGTTATGATGATGACAGCCGTGGCGGCAAGTTTGGTGGCAAAGACCGTAAATTTGGCGGCAAGGGCTTTAAGGACGGCAAGTTTGGCGGTAAGGGCGGCAAACGCTTTGACAAAGGCGACCGTCGCGGCTCCTTCAAACGTGATGGTTTTGGAGATGAAGATTAAGGTATCATCATCTGAAAGTCTTCTTTAAAACCATAAATAATAAAAAATGACAAGCAGGCTACATTATTATAGCCTGCTTGTCACTATTAACTCGAAATAACGATAATGAACATTAAACAATATTTTTATACAATATCTCTTGCAGCTATGATGTCAATGTCTGCATTTGTATCGGCCGATGCTCAGAATGTGGGTATAGTGCCAGAACAGAAAGGAGAGAAAACGTTCACTCTTGAAGATCTCAACTTTGGCGGTACCAATTATCGCAACATGATTGCCAAGAACCGTTGGTGCACATGGTGGGGAGACCAACTGGTGCGTCAGGATGCAGAAGAGTGTTTCCTCGTAGATAAGGCAACGGGAAAGGAAACAAAGCTCTTTTCTGTAAATGAGATAAACCAATGGATAGCACCTACCAAGGACATAAAGGTACACTCTCTCTATCAGACCTCTTTCCCATACGCAGGAAAGAGCATCGTTGTCATAAACACAGGAAGCAAGATTTTCACCATCGACTTTAAGAAACATTCTTTGTTGAGCACTCGTGAGTTTGAGAATGGTGAGCAGGTGCTTGAACTGAACGACAAGAGTGAGGCCGTTGCCTACCTTAAGGACAACAATCTTTATGTCACCCGCGGATTGAAAAACTGGCAGTTGTCTGAAGACGGATCGCGCAATATCGTATACGGACAAAGCGTTCATCGTGACGAGTTTGGCATCAGCAAGGGAACGTTCTTCTCGCCTGATGGACAGAAGCTTGCTTTCTATCGCATGGATCAAAGCATGGTGACCGACTATCCGCAGGTAAACATACCTGAGCTCGATGGCTTCAATCATCCTGAAACGCAGACTTGCTGTGCTACAGCTGCCCCCGACAAGTATCCAATGACGGGCGAAACGTCTCATAAGGTTACCGTTGGCGTGTTTGACATGACCACAGGCAAGACCGTGTATCTTAAGGCCGGCGATCCTGCCGACCGCTATTTCACCAACATAGCATGGGCTCCTGACGGCAAGACCGTTTACATGTTCGAGCTTAACCGCGACCAGAACGATTGCAAACTGGTGGCCTATGATGCTACCACAGGCGAGAAGACAGCAGAGCTGTATCGTGAAACAGACGCAAAATATGTAGAGCCGCAGCACCCTATCGTGTTCCTTCCTTGGGATGCAAACACATTTGTTATGCAGAGCCAGATAGACGGTTACAATCATCTTTACCTTTGCACGCTTGGAAAGAAGGGTAGCCGCATGGCAGGCAACACGGTGTCGCTTGAGGTGAAGCAACTGACCAAGGGCAGCTGGGTTGTTATGGAGATGGTTGGCTTTAATGCAAAGCGTAAGAGCATCATTATTGCAAGCAATGAGCTTAGTCCGATTCAGCGTAATATCTTTGCTGTTGATACCCGTACAGGCAAACGCATGCTTCTCGATGGCACAGGCAAGGGTTGGCACAACGTGACCTTGAGCGAAAGCGGTGAGTATGCTTATGACAACTATTCCGCTCCCGATGTGCCTCGTGTGATAACCATTATCAATACAGGCAAGGCAAAGCAGACTCAATATTTTAAGGCCGAGAATCCTTGGAAGGGTTATGGTGCGCCCGAATATAGCTGTGGTTCTTTGAAAGCTGATGATGGCCAGACCGATCTCTTTTGGCGTATGGTTAAACCCACCAATTTTGATCCTGCCAAGAAGTATCCTACCATAATATATGTATATGGTGGTCCACACGCACACAATGTAGATGCCCGTTGGCATTATGGCAGCCGTAGCTGGGAAACCTATATGTCCCAACAGGGCTATCTGCTGTTCATTATCGACAACCGTGGTTCGGAGAACCGTGGTAAAGAGTTTGAACAGGCAACCTTCCGTCAGCTTGGACAGGTGGAGATGAGAGATCAGATGGCTGGTGTAGAATATCTGAAGACTTTGCCTTATGTTGATGCCGACAAGATCGGCGTTCACGGCTGGAGTTTTGGAGGCTTCATGACCATCTCTCTTATGACCAATTATCCCGATGTGTTTAAGGTTGGTGTTGCCGGTGGTCCAGTTATCGATTGGCATTGGTATGAGGTTATGTATGGTGAGCGTTATATGGACACTCCTCAGACAAACCCCGAGGGTTACAAGAAAACATCTTTGCTCTACAAGGCAAAGAATCTGAAGGGCAAACTGCAGATTATACAGGGCTACAACGACGTGACCGTTGTTCCGCAACATTGTCTCTCGTTCCTTAAGGCTTGTATCGCAGCAGGCAAACAGCCCGACTTCTTCATGTATCCTGGTGAGCCTCACAACATGCGTGGTCACCAGAGCACACATCTTCATGAGCGCATAAGCCAATATTTCTTTGATTGGCTCAAATGATAAAGGCACAATAGCTTGATTTGATTATAAAAGAATCAAAAACGTAAATGCCCCACTTAGCATGTCTAAGTGGGGCATTTACGTTATCTAAGTATGGTACTTGCGACGTCTATCTACGCCACTTTTTGTTTTGGTCTGTCAAGTATGGCTTGTCTATGTGCCAGATTATGCTTTTGTTCGTGTCGTGTCGACACAACCTATTCTTCTCTTTCCGAATTTTCCAGTTCTGCTTTCAAGAACCTTGCAGTATAGCCTTCATCGCTCTTTGCCACCTCTTCGGGCGTTCCTGTAACAAGTAGACGGCCACCGCCACGTCCGCCTTCTGGACCCATATCTATTATGTGGTCGGCAAGCTTTATGACATCAAGGTTGTGCTCTATCACAATGACCGTGTTGCCACGGTCCACTATGCGCTCAAGCACATCCATCAATATGCGTATGTCTTCAAAGTGTAGACCCGTTGTTGGCTCGTCAAGAATGTATAATGTGCGGCCTGTGTCGCGTTTGCTTAGTTCTGTAGCCAGCTTAACGCGCTGACTCTCACCGCCAGACAGGGTAGTTGAAGGTTGGCCGAGTTTTATGTATCCAAGTCCAACATCCTGTAATGTTTTAATTTTCTGAAGAATGGATGGCACGTTGGCAAAAAACTCTACAGCTTGGTTTATGGTCATGTCAAGCACGTCGGCAATGCTTTTGCCTTTGTAGCGCACCTCAAGCGTCTCGCGATTGTAGCGTTTGCCGTGACACACCTCGCAAGGAACAATTACGTCTGGCAAGAAGTTCATCTCTATAGTCTTGTAGCCGTTGCCACCACATGCCTCGCAGCGTCCTCCTTTCACATTGAACGAGAAGCGTCCTGGCTTGTATCCACGAATTTTAGCTTCTGGAAGAGACACGAAGAGAGAGCGTATGTCAGAGAATACGCCTGTGTAAGTGGCAGGGTTAGACCGTGGTGTGCGACCGAGAGGCGATTGGTCAACGTTCACTATCTTGTCTATATTGTCAATGCCTTCAATGGCCCGGTAGGGCATAGGTTTCTTTAGCGCCCTGTAGAAATGGTGACTAAGGATGGGTTGAAGGGTCTCGTTTATAAGTGTCGACTTGCCCGATCCGCTCACACCTGTAACCACAATAAGCTTGCCGAGAGGAAACTCCACGTCCACATCTTTAAGGTTGTTGCCACTGGCTCCCTTTATAATGATGCTTTTGCCGTTGCCCTCGCGTCGATGAGCAGGTAGCTTAATGGCACGGTTGCCGTTAAGATAGTCGGCTGTTATGGTGTGACATTTTAGCATTTCCTGTGGTGTGCCTTGGAAGACCACCTCTCCGCCTTTACGTCCTGCCATAGGACCGATGTCTACAACATAGTCGGCTGCAAGCATCATGTCCTTGTCATGTTCCACCACAATGACCGTGTTGCCGAGATCGCGCAGCTCTTTAAGGCTGTTTATCAGACGCTCGTTGTCACGCTGATGCAGTCCGATACTTGGCTCATCAAGTATGTAAAGCACATTTACAAGTTGCGAACCGATCTGTGTCGCAAGCCTTATGCGTTGGCTCTCTCCTCCAGAAAGTGTCGCTGACTGTCTGTTCAGCGACAGATAGTCGAGTCCCACCTCAAGAAGGAAATTGAGTCGTGTGCGTATCTCTTTTATTATTTCTTTCGCAATGGTCAACTGTTTAGGCTCCATGTGGCTTTCAGCCTCGTCGAGCCATTCCTTGAGCTGACTGATGTCCATGTTTGCCAGCTCAGATATGTTCTTGTTCCATATGCGATAGGAGAGCGATTCGCGTTTTAGTCTTTGTCCGTGACATTCAGGACATTCGCATGTGGCAAGAAATTGGTCAGCCCATTTCTGTCCGCTTGTAGAGTCGTCGTTGTCCATGACGCTCTTCAGATATTTTATAACTCCGTCAAACTCCATGAAATAGTCGCTTGACGTGTGCACCTTGTCTTTTGAAATCTTTATTGTTTCAAACGATCCATACAATATCTCGTTAAGACACTCTTGTGGAAGTTCTTCAACAGGCGTTTTCAGAGAGCATCCATATTTTTCAAGAATGGCCTCTATCTGCCAGAAAATCATCTGGTTCTTGTATTTGCCTAATGGCACGATGGCCCCTTCGTGTATTGACTGTTTTGTGTCAGGAATGACCTTGTTGATGTCAATCTCGTTAATATAGCCGAGACCTTTGCATCGCGGACATGCTCCTTCTGGCGAGTTGAACGAGAAGATGTTAGGTGCCGGGTCGCTGTAAGATATGCCTGTAGTCGGACACATGAGATGACGGGAGAAATATTTTCCTTGGTTGGTGTCCTTGTCAAGAATCATGATTAGTTCATCGCCTTGCTTTAGAGCGTTGTGAACACTATTTTTAAGGCGCTCGTCATCCTTGGCTTGCACGGCCAGCTTGTCAACCACGACCTCTATGTTATGGTTCTTGTAGCGATCTGTTTTCATGCCGCTCACAATCTCTTTCACCTCACCATCCACACGCACATAAAGATATCCTTTCTTGCGCATGCTCTCAAACAGTTCGCGATAATGGCCTTTGCGTTGACGTACTAACGGAGCGAGGATAAGAATTCGCTTACCGGCATAGTCAGTCATAATCATGTCAAGCACTTTTTCTTCGGTGTATTTGACCATTTTCTCGCCAGTGGCGTAGCTGTATGCTGTTCCTGCGCGTGCAAAAAGAAGGCGCAGATAGTCGTATATCTCTGTTGTTGTGCCCACGGTTGAGCGTGGGTTCTTGTTGGTTGTTTTCTGTTCAATGCTGATGACAGGGCTTAGACCCGTAATTTTGTCAACATCGGGGCGTTCCATGCCTCCAAGAAAATTGCGTGCATAAGCCGAGAAGGTTTCTATGTAGCGCCTCTGACCTTCTGCAAATATTGTATCGAAGGCCAATGACGATTTGCCCGAGCCGCTCAAACCGGTAATGACCGTTAGGCTGTCTCGTGGTATCTGTACATCTATGTTCTTAAGATTGTGTACGCGTGCTCCCCACACGTTTATCATATCATTTTCCATCCTGTTTTTCTTCTTGCTTTAAAGTTGTTGGGCCGATTGTTTGTTACAGACTTTGTTTTAAAAGCGTGTTGTCTTAAAGGCTGTTTTGTCAGTTTTGCTTTTTCTTATTCAGAGTCGGTTCCTGACGACAATGTTTCGGTGTAGCCTCGTAAGAGGTTGACATCGCGTTTTATATTGAACGTTCTTCCATCGGCACCTTTGGCTTTTACAAGCACAAAGTAGACACCTTCTTTCACGTCCTTTCCGTTATGCTTTCCATCCCATCCTTGTGCAGGGTCTGTCCACTCAAATAGCTTCTGTCCCCAACGGTTGAAGATGTAAGCATGAAACTCTACCAGGCTTTGATAGCCGTCTTTGGCCTTGTAAACGTCGTTTATGCCATCGCCGTTTGGCGTGAAGGCGTTAGGCATTTCCAGTTTGCTTTCTGATATTTGTATGCTTAATGGTTCAGCATCTGCCCAATATTCATCTGTGTAAGCCACGGTATCGCCGTTTTGTGTGAAGACGGCATAAAGCACAACCCTGTGTGAACCGGCTTTGTCGAAGGTATATTCGGTGTCTTGCTCGTAGCGTTTAAGATATGGTTCTTCCTGTCCTTCCAGCGTGAAACGCCATTCGTAGTAGGTGTCCCATCCGCTTGTGTTCTCTGCGTTGGCAAAAAAACGCACGGGAAGAGGGGCTGAACCAGAGTAGCTGGTACCTGTTTCCTCGCCGTCTGCTGTGGTAAATATAGCTGTTGGGTTTATTGTCGGCATGTTGTCTGCAAAGACTGTTGTGACCGACAGAAGGGCCAATAAAAATATATATAATCTGTTTTTTCTCATCGTTTTGTCATTTAATATGCAAAAATACAGATTAATTGTTGATTTGACAATTCTTTTTTTGTATTTTTGCAAGTAAATTTAAAAAAGAAGATTATGATTTGTCTTTTAAGGTGCTTATTGCTGTCTGTTGCGATATGCTTTTCGGTCTCAACGTTTGCTCAGGCCCAGGAAACCTATAAGGTAAAGAAAAAAGATACGGTTTATGGTATAGCCCACAAGTATGGCCTTACCATAGATGAGCTGTTGAAGGCTAACCCCAATGCCGCAGATGCCGATTTCAATATTAAAAAAGGAACGGTACTGGTCATACCCAAGCCGTCAGCTACGGAAAAGACTGCTCCAACGCCAGCTTCTTCGAAACCTGCAACAGTTAAGGCAGCCGTTTCAGTAAATGGTGCCATAAATGTCGGAATAATGTTGCCGTTACATAACAACGATGGCGACGGTCGCCGAATGGTCGAATATTATCGTGGCTTGCTCATGGCTTTTGACCGTTTGAAGCAAGATGGCATAAGCACTAATGTCTATGCTTGGAACGTTAGCAACACAACTAACGTGTCCACGCTTTTTGGCGATGCCAATCTTCAGAAATGTAACATTGTCTTCGGCCCTCTCTATACTTCTCAGGTCAAACCTCTGGCTGCGTTCTGTAAGGAGCACGACATAAAGATGGTTATACCGTTCTCTATAAGTGGCAACGATGTGGAGACTTGTCCTGAGATTTTTCAGGTATATCAGTCGCAACCGGTGTTGACAGCTCGTGCAGCCGATGCCTTTATGGACAGGTTTAAGGGGCGTCATGTTATTTTTATTGATTGTAACGATTCAACAAGCCGCAAGGGTGCATTTACCGCATTGCTTCGTCAGAAGCTTGAGTCGGCTGGCATGAAATATTCCATTACGAATCTAAAATCGTCGGAACAGATGTTCTCTAAAGCGTTCTCTCGTTCGCAGCAAAATGTAGTTGTCCTCAACACGGGACGTTCTCCAGAGCTTAATGTGGCTTTCGCAAAGCTTAACAGCTTAAAGGCTATGGACCCGTCTGTCACGATATCGATGTATGGTTATACAGAATGGCTGATGTACACTAAGGTGTATTTGGAACTCTATCATAAATATGATACTTATATTCCTACCACCTTTTATTATAATCCGATGGACAGCGAGACCGCAAAGGTTGACAACGAATATCGTAGATGGTTCCATAGCGACATGCAGACAGCCCTTCCGCGATTTGCTCTTACAGGCTATGATCATGGACAGTTCTTCCTTCGTGGCTATAAGAAATATGGCAAGAGGTTTGAAGGCGCACGCTGGCAGAACGGATACATCTCGTTGCAGAACCAACTTAAGTTTGTGAAGACAGGCTCAAAGGGCGGTATGCAGAACAGCGGTTTTATGCTCGTTCACTATCGTTCTGGAGGCGGGGCTGAGACAATCAGCTATTAATCAGAAAATTAACGGTTGACGTTTAAATGAATTGTGGAATGACAATGTAATGTTTGTAACTTACATTATTTAAAAGAAAATGTCTATTAAAATAAACAAGATATTAATGGCTCTCATGCTCTTGCCTGTCTGCACAGCGGTAAAAGCACAGATAGGGGAGCACCGTAGCGACTTTTCTGTGGGAGCTAATGTGGGATATACCATGAGCAGCGTGGGCTTCACGCCGAAGGTAACACAGAGCATGCTTGGCGGAATGACAGCAGGTTTGTCGTGGCGGTATGTGTGTGAGAAATATTTTAAAACAATATGTTCCATCTATGGTGAGGTCAATTACACGCAGATGGGATGGAAAGAACGCATACTGACGTCTGACGATCAACCTGTTATCAATGGCGTGACTGGCTTGCCGGAGCAGTATAGTCGCACGCTTAGCTATATACAGGTGCCTGTTTTCGCACATTTGGCGTGGGGACATGAGCATAAAGGCATGCAGTTTTTCTTCCAGGCAGGACCGCAGTTTGGCTATATGCTAAACGAAAGCACAAAGACCAACTTCCGCTTTGAGAATATGAACCGTGACGACCGTGCCAGCTTGACATGTGCTCAAGACACTATGAGCGTAGAAAACAAATTCGATTATGGCATTGCAGCAGGATTGGGCGTAGAGCTTAGCTTGAAGCATGTCGGACATTTCTTGCTCGAAGGTCGCTATTATTATGGTTTAGGCAATATATATGGCGACACGAAGCGCGATTATTTCGGCAAGTCAAACAATAGCAGCATCATTGTAAAGCTTACATATTTGTTTGATCTCAATCGCGGTAGAAAGAATTGAAGACTAAAGCAAGACTATTTGAAATTTGAAAGAAAAAACAATAAAACTATAATAAATAATTAATATGTTTGAAAATCAACCGAAAGGTCTATGGACCTTAGCATTGGCCAATACAGGCGAGCGATTTGGCTATTACACCATGCTTGCTGTGTTTGCCCTCTTTCTCGGTGAGAATTTTGGGTTTAGTGCCGGCGTAGCGTCGGAGATTTACTCTTGGTTCCTCGCCGCAGTTTATTTCCTTCCTCTCTTCGGCGGTATGGCTGCTGACAAGTGGGGCTATAACAAGATGGTAATTATAGGAATCATGATCATGTTCCTTGGTTATCTGTTCCTTTCCATTCCTTTAGGAGGCGGTTCTGTTGCTATCGCAGCTATGGGTGCTGCTTTGCTGCTCGTAAGTCTTGGTACAGGCTTTTTCAAAGGTAACCTTCAGGTTATGGTTGGCGATTTGTATAACGATCCTCGCTTCTCGTCACAACGCGATGCAGGTTTCTCGCTTTTCTATATGGCCATCAACATTGGTGCCCTCTTTGCACCTACTGCCGCTACAGCCATTATGGCATGGGCTCAAGGCTCGCTTGGTTATAGCAAGGCCGACTCATACCACTTTGCTTTTGCTGTGGCATGTGTATCGGTAATTGTTTCAATCATCATTTATTTCCTTGGTCGCCCCACATACAAGCAGGTCATTGCTCCCGCTACCTCTAAGGACAAAGCTGGCAGCAAGACTGCTGAGACTCAGGCTGAGGCTCTCGAAGATGCCAACGACACCAAAGAGCGCATCGTTTGTCTGTGTCTTGTGTTTGCTGTGGTTATTTTCTTCTGGATGGCTTTCCACCAGAACGGATTGACTCTTACATGGTTCGCTGATGAGTTTACGGCCACTTCGGCTACAGGTGTCACAGGCATGGAATTTAATGTGCTGAATCTTGTGTGGTGTATCTTCATGATGTTCGGTATCTGCGGACTCATCTCTTCAAAGAAAACCACAAAGGCTGTTGTTACAAACCTTGCCCTCATCGTGGTTCCTGCCGCAATATTGGTTTACACATATATGCAGACAGGTTCGGAGACGGTATCTATTGCTGCTCCTATCTTCCAGCAGTTTAACCCTTGCTTCGTTGTGGCTCTCACTCCTGTGAGCATCGCTCTGTTCTCTTGGCTTGGCAAGAAGGGTAAGGAGCCTAAAGCTCCCGTGAAGATTGGCCTTGGTATGCTTGTTGCAGCTGTGGCTTATATCTGGCTTACTGTGTCATGCCTTGGCCTGCCTACTCCAAATCAGCCCGAGCATGTTGCCAATGTTAGTCCTAACATTCTTGTCCGTACTTACCTCATTCTGACCTTTGCCGAGCTGTTGCTTTCGCCTATCGGCATCGCCTTTGTTTCGAAGGTGGCTCCTGCCAAGTATAAAGGTCTGATGATGGGTGGCTGGTTCGTAGCTACCGCCATCGGCAATAAGCTCGTGTCAATACCTGGACACTTGTGGGACAAGCCTCTGCCCGTTGTTTGGGGCGTGTTGGCTGTTATTTGTCTTGTAGCAGCTCTCTTCATTTTCTCTATTATCAAGAAGCTGAACAAGGTTAGCTAATATTTCTTATTTTAAATAAAAAAGGTGGGTTTTAAAAGGTTATGCGAGGTCTGTCAAGAATGCTTGATAAGTCGCGGTTCTTTTTAAAATCTACCTTTTTATATTTGTTGGGCTTATAAAGAGTCCTTGTTATTGCAAAAATGTTTCTCTATAATTTGGTGCTTCAACCATTTTATATTAACTTTGCCCTATTATTACAAAACGAAAAAATCTATTAAAGATGAACATCAAAACACGTCTTGCTGTGATGAACTTCCTCGAATTTGCTGTTTGGGGAGCATATCTCACGTCTATGGGCAACTATTTGGGCAAAGCCGGAATGGGAGCCGAAATTGCATGGTTCTATGCCATTCAGGGCATTGTCTCTATCTTTATGCCAACCATCGTGGGCATTGTTGCTGACAAATATGTGCAACCGCAGCGCATGTTAGGTATCTGCCATCTGTTGGCAGGCTTAGGTATGGTCGGCCTGTTCTATCTTGGCATGACCAATGCACAACCAGACAAGACGACATTCATAGCAATATACTCGCTCAGCGTGGCTTTCTATATGCCTACGCTGGCTCTTTCTAACACCGCAGCATTCGCCATTCTTAAGGGCAAAGGCTACGATACCGTTACCGACTTCCCGCCTATTCGTGTGCTTGGTACAGTAGGCTTTATCGTAACTATGTGGTTTGTAAACTGCGCTTCATGGGATAACGGCGCTTTTTCGTTTGGCTTTGCAGCAAACGACTTTAAGTTCCAGTATACCCACATGCAGTTCCTTGTATCTGGAATCCTCAGTTTCGTGCTCTTTGCATACTGCATGACCCTGCCCGCTTGTCCTATCGTAAAGCACGAAGAGAAGAAAAGCGTTTCAGAAATGCTTGGCTTCAGCGCTTTCAAACTGTTCAAGGACAAGAAGATGGCTTTGTTCTTCATCTTCTCTTGCTTGCTTGGAATGTCGTTGCAGGTAACAAATAGCTATGCAACGCCTTTCATTACCAGTTTCAAGGGCGATGCTTTGCTTGCTGATACGTTTGCTGCCAACAACGCAACGTTGCTGGTATCAATCTCACAAGTGTCGGAGGCTCTTTGCATTCTTATGATCCCGTTCTTCCTACGCCGTTATGGCATCAAGATAGTGATGCTTATCGCTATGTTTGCATGGGTGGTACGCTTCGGCTTCTTCGGTTTGGGCAATCCCGCCATGCCTGGTGTTATTCTCTTTGTCCTGTCTTGCGTTGTCTATGGTGTGGCCTTCGACTTCTTTAATGTGTCTGGCGGTTTGTTTGTTGACCAAAAGTGTGATACCAATGTGCGTGCCTCGGCACAGGGCCTCTTTATGCTTATGACAAATGGTCTAGGAGCTACCATCGGCACGTTGCTTGCAGGAGAGGTCATAAACCATTATTGTTCATGGAATGAGGATGGTTATCTGCTTGGCGACTGGCAGACCTGTTGGTTCATTTTCGCAGCTTATGCCCTTGTGGTTGGAGTGCTTTTTGCTCTCGTCTTCCGTCAGAAAAAAGAGAATGAAGAGCTCTCAAAGATAGAAAAATGATATAAAAAGACAAGAAAGTAGATTTAAATTAAACAAATTTAAAGATTGACAAGGAGATATGATTTGTAGATGAGCGTGTCGAATGCTATGCTCAGAAAATAATCAAGCGTATCTCCTTGTCTTTTTTATTTGTTTTGGTTTCATCCTTCTCTTGTTTGTAATAATATATGCTTGGAAAATATAATATAAGTTTATTGTAGAGTAATGTAATATATGAAAGAAGCAAGATATTTTTATGTTCCCAATACTCGTAATGCTGGTAAGTTGCCTGCCGACGAGGCTACTCATGCCTTACGCGTGCTACGCCTTAAGCCAGGCGATGAGATGTTTCTTATGGATGGCGAGGGTGGCATTTTTCGTGCTGAGGTTACTCGTGCTGACAAACATTGTTGCTACGACATTGTTGAAGAGTGGACCAAACAGAAAGACTGGTCTTCATACATCCATTTGGCGATAGCACCAACGAAGATGATGGAACGCATGGAATGGTTGGCGGAAAAAGCTACAGAGATTGGCTTCGATGAGCTGTCGTTCCTTAACTGTAAATTCTCTGAACGTAAGAATCTACGTGTTGATAGGGTAGAGAAGATCGTGGTGTCGGCAATGAAGCAGAGTCGCAAACCCCAATTGCCTGTGGTCAATGCTTTATGTTCATTTGACGAATTTATTAAAAACCATTCTACAGGACACCGTTACATAGCCCATTGTTATAATGAGGTAGAACGTCACGATTTCTTTGACCAGTTGACAGCTCTCACAGACGATGAACCTGTAACGGTTCTTGTGGGACCAGAGGGCGATTTCTCTATAGAAGAGGTGCGCAAAGCTGTTGACAATGGATATGTATCTATTTCTCTTGGCAAGAGTCGTCTGCGCACAGAGACCGCCGGGCTTTCGGCTGTTATGCTGGCACGATTGGTAAAACGTATAGAAGATTAATGATATAGCAGATATGCGGAATCTTTAATAAACAGAAAATGAACATTACAAAAACTTATGTAAGTAAATTCCTGATAGGGGCTGCTGTTCTTATGGCGGCCTTTCTGTCTTCATGTAGCAACAACGACTATGTTAAAAACATTCCCAACAATTGCACGGCCCTGTTGTCGGTTGATGCTAAACGAGTGGAGGGCGTGGATGGTAGTGGACTCTTAAAAAAGATTCTACCAGTTGAAGATGTATTGTCTGTAGGCATAGACTTTAAAGAGAAGGTTTATCTGTTTGAGACTGTAGACGGTAACATTGGTCTTGCTGCCAAGATTAAAAACGAGAGCGATTTTACAAAGAATATAGACGCTCTTGTGAATAGTGGAGTTTGTACTCGGCCAACAAAGAAAGCCAATATTAGCTTTGTGATGATAAAAAACTCATGGCTTGTTGCTTATAACAGCGATGCGTTGATGATGGTTGGCCCTATAACAGTTGCTGCACGCCCGTCTGTAGAGAATTTTGCCATTGCTTGTTTCAGGCAGGAAGAAGAGCAGAGCGTTATGGCTTCTAAATTGTACCAACGTCTTGACACCATTGATGCTCCTATCGCTCTTGTGTGTCAGGCACAGGCTTTGCCCGAAAAACTTGTTGCGCCATTTACCCTTGGGGCTCCAAAAGAAGCAGACGCTTCACAGGTCATGATTGCTGCAAAAATTAGCGTAATGAACAAGACTCTGCTTATTGACGGTAAGACCTATTCGGAAAACGCTGATATTGACAAGGCATTAAAAGAATCGCAAGAGAAATTGCGCCCTATAACTCCTACGTTGGTAAAAGCCTTTAATGAAGAACAGCTTTTAGGTATGTTCATGAACGTAAATGGCAAAGATTTCTTGCCCATGCTTCATCAGAACAAGTATATTCAGGCTTTGCTTGTTGGTCTAAACACAGCCATCGACATGGACAATATCATCCGCAGCATAGATGGTGACATGGCGATAATGGTGCCTTCTTACAAAGAAACGAGCTTGTCTATGTCTCTTAATGCAAAGTTGGGCGACAGCAAATGGCTCTCCGATGTTGATTATTGGAAACAGTCGTGCCCTAAAGGAAGCTCTATTGCTGATGCTGGCAAAGACACCTATTGTTATACTGATGGCTCGATGAAATTTTTCTTTGGCGTTACGCCGCAACTCTATTTCTTTAGTGGCAACGATGAAGTTATTGCCCGCAAGTCGCTTGAGGCTTCGGTTAAGCCCTTGCCTGCAAATGTAGAATCGTTCATTATTGGTAGACGAATGGCCGTTGTGTTTAATCTACAGACCCTGTTGTCGTCGAATGACGGTCTTGAAACACTTCTCGGTCCTGTCTTTGGAACCGTTAATCGTGTCGTGTATGTTAACTGATTTGTGATGTTATATGCCCTTTTTGACCAATAATCATTTTTTTTGAATTATTTTTGTCATTTTTTGGGCTTTATTATTTCAAAAATCATTATCTTCGCGTCATGAAACTAAAATTAGAGTTGAAAAGATTGTTGCTTTTCGCTATCATATCCTTGGGAACATTTGTTCTTACCCGCTCGCTTCTTGTTGCTGTGGGAGCATTAGTGCTGCTTTTTGTAGTAGACTATTTCCTTGGAATATGGGAAAATAATCGTATAAATAAATCAGAGGACGAAGATGGCAAATCTGAATGAGCTATATAAACAATGGTGTGGTGAAGAACCAGCATTTCTTGAGAAGATTGATGGATCAGGAAGCAATCGACAGTATTATCGTATCCATGGCAGCAACGGACAGACGGTCATAGGTGTGATAGGTACTAGTCGTGACGAGGACCATGCTTTTATTTATTTGTCAAAACATTTTGAACGCCGAAAACTGCCTGTTCCGCACATTCTTGCTGTTTCTGAAGATGAGTTGTGCTATTTGCAGACAGACCTTGGTAGCGTCTCGCTTTTCGATGCGTTGAAGGGTGGTCGCATGGCTGGCGGTAGATACAATGAGCATGAAAAGGAGTTGCTTCGTCGAACCATTCGTGAACTTCCTAACATTCAGCTTCGTGGCGCTCGTGGATTGGAATGGGAAAACTGTTATCCTCAGCCAGAGTTTGATGAGGAAAGCGTGCTTTTTGATCTTAACTATTTCAAGTATTGTTTCCTCAAACCCTCAGAACTTGATTTTCATGAACTAAAGTTGGAGGCCAACTTCCATCTCTTTGCCAAAGATCTTGTGTCTGAGCAAGGAGAAAGTTTCCTTTACCGCGATTTTCAAGCGCGTAATGTGATGCTTACTCCTGACGGCAACCCTCAGTTTATTGATTATCAAGGTGGTCGTCGTGGACCTTACTATTATGACCTCGCTTCGTTCTTGTGGCAAGCATCGGCACGTTATCCGAAAAAACTGCGCCGTGAGCTTGTTGCCGAGTATTATAAATCGTTGAAACATTATATCGAGGTGCCGCCTGTGCGTCATTTCACCAATCGCTTGCGTCTGTTCGTGTTGTTCCGCACTTTACAGGTGCTTGGTGCCTATGGCTATCGTGGCTATTTTGAGCGTAAGAAACATTTCCTCGACTCTATACCCCCTGCCATTGACAACTTGCGTGATCTTCTCTCACATGGCGACGACTATCCATACCCTTATCTTATCGATATGTTGCGTCGTCTTACAGAGATGCCGCGCTACGCACATATTGAAGCTCCTGCCGTGAGCCGTACCGATGGTTTGCGTACAGCTGATAGCAGCCCGTATGTTTCAAATCCTCAGGATGGACCTGCCACGTTCTCAAAATATGATGGAAAAGGCCCTCTTGTGGTTCGCGTGTTTAGCTTCTCTTATCGTAAGGGCATTCCTGAAGACGAGTCGGGAAACGGTGGCGGCTATGTGTTCGACTGTCGTTCAACTCACAACCCAGGTCGTTATGAGCCTTATAAAAAACTGACTGGTCTTGATGAACCTGTAATCCGATTCCTTGAGGATGATGGCGAGATTCTTACGTTCCTTGATAGTGTTTATAAGCTTGCAGATGCTCATGTTAAGCGCTACATAGAGCGTGGCTTTACGAGCCTTATGATCTCATTTGGATGTACTGGTGGTCAACATCGTAGCGTCTATTCGGCGCAACATCTTGCTGAGCATCTACATAAGAAATTCGGAATAGAGGTTCATGTGACACATCGCGAACAAAACATTGCTCAGGTGTTTGAAGCAGAGAAGCGTAATGACGATAAATAAAGAAGTTAGGTTCTTTTTAAATATTTGTTTAGTTTGAAGTTGACAACCAAATAAAATAATAACACGAATATGATGCAGGCAATGCTTTTTGCGGCGGGCAAGGGAACTCGTCTTAAACCGCTTACCGACACCATGCCAAAAGCAATGGTTAGAGTAGGGGGTGAGCCGCTGGTAAAGCGTGTAATAGATAAACTTAAGGCATCGGGCGTTGACCGTATAGTGGTTAATGTTCATCATTTTGCCAGTCAGATAACTGATTATCTTAAAGAGAACAACAATTTCGATACAGATATTCGCATCTCTGACGAGACATCCCGTCTTTTAAATACGGGTGGCGGAATAAAGAAGGCTGCTCCTTTGTTTGATCCTTCGGCGCCAATACTTATTCATAATGTAGACATTTTGAGTAATCTTGATCTCAGACAATTCTACAACTTGGCCCTTGATGAAGAAAACGGAAACATGGTTGACGCTGTGTTGCTTGTGAGCGAGCGCAAAACTCAACGCTACTTTCTGTTCAACGATGAGATGCAGCTTGTGGGTTGGACCAATCTCGCAACAGGAGAGATGAAAAGTCCGTGGCCCGATCTTAAGGTTGAGAATTGCCGAATGTTGGCTTTTGCTGGAATACATGTGTTTTCTCCTCGTCTTTTCAACTTGATGGAGCAATGGCCTGACGAGTTTTCTATTGTCGATTTCTACCTTGCAGCATGTGCTAAACGCCGCATTATTGGATATGCAAAGAGCGATCTCAAACTCCTGGATATAGGCAAACTTGACACCTTGAGTCATGCTGAGACGTTTCTTAAGGAGTTGTAATACGAAACTTAAAACAAGTTGTAACTTGTCGCTCATTGATATAAGTGATAAAGCATTAAGTAATAACAACAATAATTTAACATTATAAATAAATGCAACAGAAGATTATCATACTTGATTTCGGTTCGCAGACCACGCAGCTCATCGGCCGCCGTGTGCGCGAGCTTGACACCTTCTGCGAGATTATGCCTTACAATAAGTTTCCGAAGGATGATCCAAGCGTCATTGGTGTAATCCTTAGTGGAAGTCCTTATTCGGTTCATGACAAAGAGGCCTTTAAGGTAGATCTCAGCCAGTTTATCGGTCGCCTTCCTGTATTGGGCATCTGCTATGGTGCTCAGTATTTGTCGTATGCGCAAGGTGGAAAGGTTGAGGCTGCAGATTCTCGCGAATATGGACGTGCCAACCTTGAGCAGTTTGATGCTGACAATGCCCTGTTTAAGGGTTTCGTGCCGAACTCGCAGGTGTGGATGAGCCATGGTGACACAATAACTGCTATCCCTGAGGGATATAAATGCATTGCCTCAACGGCTAACGTTAAGTTTGCTGCTTATGCTTCAGAAAGCGAGCCTGTGTGGGCTGTACAGTTCCATCCTGAAGTGTTCCATTCATTACAGGGAACGCAGTTGTTGAAAAATTTTGTTGTGGACATTTGTGGAAGCCGTCAAGATTGGAGCGCCGACTCATTTGTTGAGACTACCGTAAATGAACTTAAGGCTCAGCTTGGTGACGATAAGGTCATTCTTGGCCTCTCGGGTGGTGTCGACTCAAGCGTAGCTGCCGTACTTCTCAATAAGGCCATTGGCAAGAACCTTACATGTATATTTGTTGACCATGGCATGCTTCGCAAAAACGAGTTCCGCGATGTCATGGAAGACTATAAGTGTCTTGGCCTGAATGTTATTGGTGTTGATGCAAGCGCTAAGTTCTTTGCCGATTTGGCAGGTGTAACAGATCCTGAGCAGAAGCGCAAAATTATCGGCCGCGATTTTGTTGAAGTGTTTAACGCAGAAGCAAAGAAGCAGACAGGTGCCAAATGGCTTGCACAGGGAACCATATATCCCGACCGTATAGAGTCGTTAAATATCACGGGAAAGGTTATCAAGAGTCATCACAACGTGGGCGGCCTTCCTAAAGAGATGAACCTTCAGCTTTGTGAACCTCTGAAGTGGTTGTTCAAGGATGAGGTTCGTCGTGTTGGCCGCTCAATGGGAATGCCTGAGCACCTTATAACACGACATCCGTTCCCAGGTCCTGGTCTGGCCGTGCGCATTCTTGGCGACATCACGCCTGAGAAGGTTAGCATTCTTCAGAATGCCGATGACATCTTTATCCGTGGCTTGCGCGACTATAAGGTTAAGCTTAGCGGTGAAGAAGCGCGTCGTGTGTTGGCAGCAGGTGTGCCTGCTGACATGCATAACGGCGAGATTGAGGTGTCGCTTTATGACCAGATATGGCAGGCAGGCACGGTGCTTCTGTCTACCGTACGCTCTGTTGGCGTTATGGGTGATGAACGTACATATGAGCATCCTGTTGCTTTGCGTGCTGTTACATCTACAGATGCCATGACTGCCGACTGGGCACATCTGCCTTACGATTTTATGGCAAAGGTAAGTAATGAAATCATTAATAAGGTGCGTGGTGTAAACCGAGTTTGCTATGACATCTCGTCTAAGCCACCATCAACAATTGAGTGGGAATAAACTCATTGGGTCTTTATAGAGAATATATAAATTATATATAACTATACTTTTCGTGCTCTGAAAGTATAAACATCTATTGCTACATTATAGCGAGGTTTGTTCTTTCAGAGCACATTTTTTTGTCTGTCTCAGTTGTCTTTGTCTTCTTTCATGTTGTCTTTTGTCTTCCTCTTAATAGTTTCGTTTTGCAGATTAAATGCATAAGACTGCATGTCATTAACGCTTTTATCTCGCCCTATTTTTGCCTGTCATTTATTTACTTATAATAATTGTAGTTTTTGTCGATTAAAAAGTTGTTGATTTGAAAAAAATGTGATAACTTTGCATTTGATAAACTGTGCTCTATTATTTTAAAGGGCTAAAGTTCTTATTTTCAAGGTTTTAATATAAACTCTCATAATAGTATTTATGAAAAAATTGATTTTTCCGTTTTTTCTCATGACATTGGTAGTGTTGTTGGGAAGTTGTGGTAGTGCTAAGAAGGTTGCGTATTTTCAAAATGTAGATACCGTTAACCTTGCAAAGTCGCGTGGTCTTTATGACGCGAAGATTATGCCTAAGGATCTTATTACAATCACAGTAAACACAACAGACCCTCAGGTGGCTATCCCGTTCAACCTAACGGTGCAAAGCGCATTGAGTAACGGTGGAAGTCTTAGCGGAGGCGGAGGCTCTCTTCAAACTTACCTCGTTGATAATGACGGAAATATTCAGTTTCCTGTTGTAGGACGTATCCAAGTTGCTGGTTTGACAAAGAGCCAGTGTGAAGATAAAATTAGAGAAAGCATACTCCCATATCTCTCAAAGACTGAGAATCCGGTAATTACTGTTCGTATGTCTAGCTATCACGTTACCGTCATTGGTGAGGTGAATAGTCCAGGTGTTGTTCCTGTTGCCACAGAGAAGATGAGTGTGCTTGAAGCCATCGCCTCTGCCGGCGATCTCAGCATTTACGGTAAACGTGATAATGTTCTTCTCATTCGTGAGGATGCTACTGGTCAGAAGACGCAGCATCGTTTGAATCTGAACGATGCCAACATTATCAATTCACCTTACTATTATCTTCAGCAGAACGATGTGGTTTATGTAGAACCTAACAGTACCAAGGCTAAAAACTCAGCCATTGGTCAGTCTACCACTCTTTGGTTCTCGGTTATCGGCATCATTACGTCGGTGGCCTCTCTTGTCGTTAATATCCTTAGATAAGTATCTATTATTATAAATGTAAAGCGTTGGGCTTGTTGCTTAACGCTTTCTTTATATAAGCAGACGAGATTTTGGCGTGTAATACGCGTCTTTAAATAGGAAAAAAGGTCTGTAAGGGCCAGTTTAAATTTTTAAATTCAGGATTGTAAAGTGGAACCTTTGAAGCATGAATGCGGCGTAGCGATGATCAGATTGCTCAAACCGCTTGAGTATTATCAGGAAAAATATGGGACATGGATGTATGGTCTCAACAAGCTGTATCTTATGATGGAGAAGCAGCATAATCGTGGACAGGAAGGCGCAGGCTTGGCTTGTGTGAAACTCGATTATCGACCAGGACATGAATATATGTTCCGTGAACGTGCTGAAGGAAAAGATGCCATAACAAAGATTTTTGGCACCGTGCAGAAAAATTATATCGACTTATCGCACGATGAACTGTCAGATGCTTCTTTCGCAAAACACAGTCTGCCGTTCGCTGGTGAGTTGTATATGGGTCATCTGCGTTATTCCACTACAGGCAAGTCGGGATTGTCATATGTTCATCCTTTCTTGCGCCGTAACAACTGGCAGGCAAAGAACCTCTGTTTGTGTGGCAATTTCAATATGACCAACATAGAGGGCATCTTTGACAAGCTAAAGGCTCAAGGCCAATGCCCGCGAATTTATAGCGACAGCTATATAATGCTCGAATATATGGGTCATCGTCTTGACAGAGAGGTGGAACGCAACTTTGTTGACGCAAAGGCCAAGGGGTTGGAAGGAACCGACATTACTGATTATATAAACGATAATGTGTTGATGAGCAATGTGCTCAAGACAACAATGGACGACTTTGATGGTGGTTATGTGGTTTGTGGTCTCACAGGTAGTGGTGAGATGTTCTCCTTACGTGACCCATGGGGTATCCGTCCTGCGTTCTACTATAAGAACGATGAAATCGTTGCCTTGGCAAGTGAGCGTCCTGTGCTTCAGACAACCTTTGATCTCGAGGTGGAAGACATTAAAGAACTTCAACCTGGTTACGCCATGTTTGTAAAGCGCAATGGCGAGTTTAGTGTTGAAAAGGTGCTTGATCAGCGTGGCGATTCTGCTTGCTCTTTTGAGCGAATCTATTTCAGCCGTGGTAGTGATCGTGACATATATGATGAGCGAAAGCTTCTTGGTGAACAGCTTCGTGAACCTGTGCTTAAAGCCATTGACAGCGACGTTCAGCACACCGTGTTCTCGTTCATTCCCAACACAGCAGAGGTGGCCTTCTATGGCTTGCTGAGAGGATTTAAAAAATATTATAACGAGCAGAAGGTAAAGAAAATTCAAGCTCTTGGACACATTCCTACAGAACAGGAGCTCCATGACATTCTTGACAACTATGTGAGATCAGAGAAAGTGGCGTGGAAGGATATCAAACTTCGTACCTTCATTACTGAAGGCAACTCGCGCAACGACCTCGCCTCACATGTGTACGATGTTTCTTATGAATGCATAGAACCACATGTCGACAACCTTGTTGTAATAGACGACAGCATTGTGCGTGGCACGACGTTGAAGGAAAGTATTCTTCGAATGCTTGACCGTCTACACCCACGCAAAATAGTTATAGTTAGTAGCGCTCCACAGATTCGTTACCCCGACTATTATGGTATAGACATGCCTCGTTTGGAAGAGTTCTGTGTGTTCCGAGCTACAATGGAGCTACTGAAGGAACGCAACCTTCTCAATGTCTTGGACGAGGTGTATCGAGCATGTAAGACCGAGCTGCAAAAGCCTGCTGAGCAGATGACCAATTGTGTGCGTGCCATCTATAAGCCTTTCACGATTGAAGAGATAAACGCAAAAATTGTTGAGATGCTTCGTCCTGAAGGTATGACAACGCCGGTGGAACTTGTGTATCAGTCGATTGACGGCTTGCATACTGCAATACCTAACCACAAAGGCGACTGGTACTTTACTGGTAAGTATCCTACGCCTGGTGGCACTAGACTCTGTAATCAGGCATTTGTCAACTATATTGAAAAAGTGTATCAGAGTAAATAAGCAACCCAAAAATGTGTGACAGGTTTAACCATAACGGTTCATACCACATAAAATAACATGCATTAAAAAGAAATAAGTAATTCCGAATATCATAAAATGAGAAACGTAACTTTAGTTTTAGAAGACGGAACAAAGTTCCACGGAAAGTCATTTGGCTATGAAGCCCCCGTCGCTGGCGAGGTGGTGTTCAATACAGCCATGATGGGCTATCCCGAATCGCTTACCGATCCCTCTTATGCAGGACAGTTGATGACACTAACTTATCCGCTTGTGGGCAACTATGGCGTTCCTCCTTTCACGTTTGAGGCTAACGGTCTTCCTACGTTTATGGAAAGTGACAAGATTTATGCATCAGCTATCATTGTAGCCGACTATAGTGAGCAATGCAGTCATTGGAACGCTGTTGAAACTCTTGCCGAGTGGCTCAAACGTGAGAAAGTGCCAGGAATTACTGGCATCGACACTCGTGAGCTCACAAAGGTGTTGCGTGAGCATGGTGTTATGATGGGAAAAATCTTGTTTGATGATGAACCCAACAACATTCCTCAAGCTGAATATGAGGGAGTAAATTTTGTTGACCTTGTGAGCTGCAAGGAGATTATTCGTTACAACGAGGGTGCAGACAAGAATGTGGTTCTCGTCGATTGTGGTGTAAAGGCTAACATCATTCGTTGTCTTATCAATCGTGGTGTTGAGGTTATCCGTGTGCCTTGGAACTACGATTATACTGACATGGAGTTTGATGGACTTTTCCTTGCCAACGGTCCTGGCGATCCCGACATGTGTGAGGACGCTGTAAAGATCATTCGCAAGCAGATGAGCAAGAGCGATAAGCCAATCTGTGGCATCTGTATGGGTAACCAGTTGCTTGCCAAGGCTGCTGGAGCATCTATCTACAAGCTGAAGTATGGTCATCGTTCTCATAACCAGCCCGTTCGTCTTGTAGGCACAGAAAAGTGCTTTGTTACAAGCCAGAACCATGGATATGCTGTAGATGCCAAGACCTTAGGTGCCGATTGGGAAGAGATGTTTGTAAACATGAATGATGGTTCTAACGAGGGTATCCGTCACAAAAGCAAGCCTTGGTTCTCAAGCCAGTTCCATCCGGAGGCATGTTCAGGACCTGTCGACACAGAGTTTATGTTTGACAAGTTTGTAGATTGCCTTAAAATGTAAAAAAGCTTCGCCTCCACTATACAATTTTATTATAAGAATTAATCTTAGAAGATATATGAATATCATATTTGAAGATATGTTTTTTAGATAAGATTGTTTTTTGGCGATAAGATTGATTCGTATCGATAAGATTTGATTTCTGAAGATCGATAAATATCTGATGAGAAGATAAAAATCTGATGAATCAAAAAAAAGTGGGGGAGTGAAATGTTTGATATAAATAGGCTTTGCCTCATTAAACATTAATAAAATAAAGCATTAGAATAAATGAAAGACGAAAATATAAAGAAAGTGTTGTTGCTCGGTTCGGGAGCCTTAAAGATAGGTGAAGCGGGCGAGTTCGACTATTCTGGTTCACAGGCGTTGAAGGCGTTGCGCGAGGAAGGTGTCAAAACGGTTCTTATAAACCCAAACATCGCAACCGTGCAGACCTCAGAGGGCGTAGCTGATCAGATTTATTTCCTTCCTGTACAGCCTTACTTTGTTGAGGAGGTAATAAAGAAAGAGCGTCCCGACGGCATCTTGTTGTCATTTGGCGGACAGACAGCGCTGAACTGTGGCGTTGAACTCTACCGCCAGGGCATTCTTGAGAAATATAATATTAAGGTGCTTGGAACTCCCGTTCAAGCCATTATGGATACCGAGGACCGTGAGCTCTTTGTTCAGAAGCTTGACGAGATTAATGTCAAGACTATAAAGAGCGAGGCGTGTGAGACTATAGAGCAAACCCGTAAGGCTGCTGCTGATCTGGGTTATCCTGTTATCATCCGTGCTGCATACGCACTTGGAGGTCTTGGCTCAGGTTTTGCCGATAACGAGGAGGAGCTTAACAAGCTTGCCGAGAAGGCATTCTCTTTCTCTCCACAGGTGTTGGTAGAGAAGAGTCTCAAAGGTTGGAAAGAGATTGAGTATGAGGTTGTTCGCGACCGTTACGACAATTGTATTACAGTATGTAACATGGAGAACTTTGACCCTCTGGGCATCCATACCGGCGAGTCAATTGTTATTGCTCCTTCACAGACTCTTACCAACTCAGAATATCATAAACTTCGTGCTCTTGCCATCAAGATTATCCGTCATATCGGTATCGTGGGTGAGTGTAACGTTCAGTATGCTTTTGACCCACAGTCGGAAGACTATCGTGTTATCGAGGTAAATGCTCGTCTGAGCCGTTCTTCTGCTCTTGCTTCTAAGGCTACAGGCTATCCTCTCGCCTTTGTTGCAGCTAAGCTCGGCATGGGTTACGGCTTATTTGAGTTGAAAAACTCAGTAACCAAGACCACAAGCGCCTTTTTCGAGCCTGCACTTGACTATGTTGTCTGCAAAATTCCACGTTGGGACCTTTCAAAGTTCCGTGGTGTAGACAAAGAGCTCGGCTCTTCAATGAAGTCAGTAGGTGAGGTTATGGCCATTGGCCGCAATTTTGAGGAGGCCATTCAGAAGGGTCTTCGCATGATTGGTCAGGGCATGCACGGCTTTGTTGAGAATAAGGAACTTGAGATTGAGGATATCGATGCTGCTCTTCGCGAGCCTACAGACAAGCGTGTGTTCGTAATCTCCAAGGCTATGCATAAAGGCTATACTGTAGACCAGATTCACGAACTTACCAAGATCGACAAGTGGTTCCTTGAGAAGTTGCAGCACATCATCGACATCGATGAGGAGATGAAGAAATGCAACATCAACACCCTCGACAAGGATCTCCTCCGCACAGCCAAGGTTTACGGCTTTACCGATTTTCAGATTGCGCGTGCCGTTGGTCTTGAGGACGAGCTTAAGTCTATGCGTAAGGCATCGCTTGTTGTGCGTTCACGCCGTAAGAATTACGGAATCCTGCCTGTTGTTAAGCAGATCGATACCTTGGCTGCCGAGTATCCTGCACAGACCAACTATCTGTACGTCACTTATGCTGGCGTAAATAGCGATATAAAGTATGAGAACGACAAGCGTTCAATTATCGTGCTCGGTTCAGGAGCTTACCGCATCGGCTCATCTGTAGAGTTCGACTGGTGTGGTGTTCAAGCTCTTAACACCATCCGCAAGGAGGGTTTCCGTTCGGTTATGATAAACTATAACCCCGAGACCGTGTCAACCGATTACGACATGTGCGACCGCCTCTATTTCGATGAGCTCACCTTCGAGCGCGTTATGGACATCATCGACCTTGAGACACCTCATGGTGTAATTGTGTCTACAGGTGGTCAGATTCCTAACAACCTTGCTGTGCTTCTCGATGAGCAGCATGTACCTATCCTTGGTACCAAGGCTCAGGACATCGACAACGCCGAGGACCGTGCCAAGTTCTCTCAGATGCTTACCAACAACGGCATCAACCAGCCCGAGTGGAGTGCACTTACAAGCATGGAAGATATCGACCGCTTTATAGAGCGTGTAGGCTTCCCCGTTCTTGTGCGCCCGTCATACGTTCTCTCAGGTGCAGCCATGAACGTTTGCTCTAACGAGGATGAGCTGAAACGCTTCCTCCAGTTGGCTGCCAACGTTAGCGAGGACCATCCTGTTGTTGTGAGCAAGTTTATCGAGCACGCTAAGGAGATTGAGATGGATGCTGTCGCAAAGAATGGAGAGTTTATTGCTTACGCTATTTCTGAACACATCGAGTTTGCTGGTGTCCACTCAGGTGACGCCACCATCCAGTTCCCGCCTCAGAAACTGTATGTTGAGACCGTTCGCCGTTGTAAGCGTGTAGGCCGTCAAATTGCCAAGGAGCTTCATATCAACGGCCCGTTCAACATTCAGTTTATGGCCCGCGACAACGATATCCTCGTTATCGAGTGTAACCTCCGTGCTTCGCGTTCATTCCCGTTCGTGAGCAAGGTGCTGAAGATCAACCTTATCGAGCTTGCCACCCGCGTAATGCTCGGTCTGCCCGTAGAAAAGCCCAACAAGAGCCTGTTCGATCTCGACTATGTTGGCATCAAGGCTTCGCAGTTCTCGTTCAACCGTTTACAGAAGGCCGACCCTGTGCTTGGCGTAGACATGAGTTCTACAGGCGAGGTAGGTTGCTTGGGTGACGATACAAACACAGCCTTGCTTAAGAGCATGCTCTCTGTAGGCTATCGCATACCGAAGAAGAACATTCTTCTTTCTACAGGTGGTGCCAAGCAAAAGGTTGAAATGCTTGATGCTGCAAAGAAGCTCATTGACAATGGTTACAAACTTTATGCTACAGGCGGTACAAGCAAGTTCCTTACAGAGAACGGCATCGAGAACACCCATGTGCTCTGGCCATCAGAGGAGGGTGATGAGCCCAAGGCTCTCGATCTGTTGCACGACCATACCATCGATATGGTTGTCAACATCCCGAAAAACCTCACAAGTTCTGAGCTTAGCAACGGCTACAAGATCCGTCGCGCCTCTATCGACCTTAACGTACCTCTTCTTACCAATGCCCGTCTTGCAAGTGCGTTCATCTACGCCTTCTGCACAACGAAGCTTGAGGATATTGGCATCAAGGCTTGGGGTGAGTATTAATGAAAGCAAATAGTTGAGACCTCTCGGCTGTTAGTTATAAATGAAGCTTTTTAATCAAGGCTTTATAAACAATACTTTTTAAAACAAGGCTGTCAGTTTCTGCTATGGATTTTTCCATGTGGAAGCTGACAGTTTTTTTAGTCACAATATAATAATTATTATATTGTTTTTATCGTTTTTTAAAATGTTAAGAAAAGGTTGCGGAATAAAAAAAGCAGATAAAAATCTGCCTGTTATAAAACACAAAAGACAACCCTTGGATAAACAAAAGTTATCCAAGAGTTATCTTTATATTTTGTCTTTAAATGTTGTAATGAAAAACAAAAAAACTTGCAAATCTTCTTTCAAGTCTTTTAGTTTGCGCTTTCAAACTCGCGCAAGAAGCGTGAATCGTTCTCTGAGAACATGCGGAGGTCAGCAACACGATATTTAAGGTTCGTGATACGCTCCACACCAAGACCGAAGGCGTAGCCTGTGTACACCTTGCTGTCTATGCCGCACGCCTCGAGCACATTGGGGTCAACCATTCCGCAACCGAGAATTTCAACCCAACCTGTATGCTTACAGAAAGCACAACCCTCGCCACCACAGATGTGGCAAGAGATGTCCATCTCGGCGCTAGGCTCTGTGAAGGGGAAGTAGCTCGGGCGCAGACGAATCTTTGTGTCAGGACCAAAGAGCTCGCGTGCGAAGGTCAAGAGCACCTGCTTAAGGTCTGTGAACGACACGTTTTTGTCAACATACAGACCTTCGAGTTGATGGAAGAAGCAATGGGCGCGTGCAGAAATTGCCTCATTACGGAACACACGTCCGGGGCAAATGACACGTATTGGTGGTTGTTGCTTCTCCATAATTCTGCTCTGGTCGTTGCTGGTGTGCGAACGCAGAATGATGTTCTTTGTCACATCGTTGGGGTTGGTCTCTACGAAGAAGGTGTCCTGCATGTCGCGTGCGGGATGGTCTGCAGCAAAGTTGAGCTTTGTAAACACATGCAGGTCATCGTCAATCTCAGGACCTTCAGCCAACGTGAATCCCATACGCTGGAAGATGTCGATAATCTGGTTGCGCACGATGGTCAACGGGTGGCGTGTGCCAAGAGCAATGGGGTAGGCTGAGCGTGTGAGGTCGAGGTCCACGTTCAAGTCGTCGTCGGTCTCATGTTGCTCTTTCAGCTCGTTGATCTTGGCAATAGCCATCTGTTTGAGCTCATTAATCTTCATGCCTACAGCCTTTTTTTGGTCTGCAGACACCTCACGGAAGTCTGCCATAAGGGCAGAGATTTCGCCTTTCTTGCTGAGATACTTCAGTCGTAGTTGTTCAATCTCTTCAGCGTTTTTTGCCGAGAGAGTGCTCACTTCCTTAAGAAGTTTATCTATCTTGTCTAATATCATAATCTGTTTATATGTTTTTACCGATGCAAAGTTAACATTTTTAATGCAAACAAGGAAATATATCAAAATAAAAAAGATATGGTTTGGCTTAAAAATGGACTTTGTCAAATATAAAAATGGGCTTTGCCAAAGATAAAGGCTTAAAAGAGACTCAAAGGATGGATTGCCGATTTATTTTTGTGTTAAAAGGTCATTATATAGAAATAAAGTTGTAATTTTGCATCGAAGAAATTGAGAGATAACAGACCCGTTATTACAGGGTAATAATAATTAGTTATGAAAAAAGGTGCTTTCCTTATTGTGCTGGCCATAATCGCTAGCATATTTTGTTTTTCATCTGTAGGTTGTAGCGATAAGAAACCTGCAGCTGTCGACTCTGTTGCCACCACCGATTCAGACAGCATGGCTGTTGTCGACACCATGGCAACAATCATTACCGAGTCGCCCATGCCCAAGACAGCCGATGAACTGTTTGACGATTTCATTTTCAATTTTGCCGCCAATCGCAAGTTGCAGTATTCGCGCATACAGTTTCCTTTGTCCGTAACGAAGTTTGGCAAGAAGTCGGAAATGACGGAAAAGTCGTGGCGCATGGAGCGTTTCTTTATGACGCAAGACTATTACACGTTGATTTTTGACAGTAAGCGTCAAATGTCCATAGTCAAGGATACGACCATCAATCATGTTGTTGTTGAGAAAATATATCTTAACACCAACATCTTAAAGCAGTATGTCTTCAACCGTCTTCAGGGGCAATGGAAGCTTACAGGTTTGAATGTCGATCGTTTGAAAGCGAGCAACAACTCTTCGTTCCTTAAGTTTTATAAGGCGTTTGTTGCCGATTCGGCTTTTCAGGTAAAGAGCATTAATGACCCGCTCCAGTTTTCAGGTCCTGATCCCGATGACGAGTTTAACACCATGACAGGTTTCCTCACCCCTGAGCAATGGCCTTCGTTTGCTCCCGAATTGCCTGGCCGACTTATATATAATATACTTTATGGTCAGAAATATGCGGAGAGTAGCCGTAAGATTTTCGTGATGCGCGGCATTGCCAATGGTTTGGAAACCGAGTTGACATTTGAATGTAAGAGAGGTCATTGGAAGCTGATGCAGCTTTCTATGTGATAATCTCTTAAAGATTTTGTGGATTTTTGGGAGAGCCTTAAAAAGAAAATAAAAACATACAGATGAAGATAACATTCCTTGGTACGGGAACCTCATGTGGCGTACCTACGTTAGGATGCTCATGCAAGGTGTGTCGCAGCACGAACCCTCATGACAGCCGCTTGCGTTGCGCCGCTTTGGTGGAGACCGATACAACACGTCTGCTCATCGATTGTGGTCCTGACATACGCCAACAACTAATGCCGTTGCCTTTCCGACGCATTGATGGCGTGTTGCTCACACACATGCACTATGATCATGTCGGTGGAATAGACGACCTTCGCCCTTATTGTCGTTTTGGCACCATACCCCTTTATGGCGATCGCAAGACCTTGCGTCATGTGCGCCAATGCATGCCTTACTGCTTTCCCCATGGTCTCATGCAAAGGATAGAGAAGAGCCTGCCGTGGCTCAAGCTAAAGCTTTATCCTGGCGTTCCAAGTCTGTCGCTCAACCCGATTCATGTCCACAGGTTGTTTTCTGTTGGCGACATAGAGGTCTTGCCGATAAACGTTCTTCATGGCAAACTTCCCATCTTGGGTTTCCGCATAGGTCGCAATTTTGCTTATATAACCGACATGAAGAGCATGTCAGAAGACGAGCTCCATTATCTTAAAGGTGTGCGCACGCTCGTTGTCAACGCCTTGCGCTTTGAAAAGCCTCACCATTCGCACCAGTTGGTTGCAGATGCTGTGGCTTTCGCCCATAAGGTTGGAGCGGAGCAAACATGGTTAATTCATTTTAATCATGATATTGGTTTAGAGACAGAAGCACAGGCCAAACTTCCAGGAAATGTGGGCTTGGCTTACGATGGACTTGAGATTGAGGTCTGAACCTCTTTTTGCTAAAGAAACAGCGGGCTTTTCTTAAAAAGACAATTATAATAATAAAAATACAAATCTAAAAACTCAACAAACGTCAAGCTTCATCGTTATGATGTGCTCGACAAACAGAAGAAAAATGGCAACATATTTAAGTACAGACATAAAGAAGGTGACAGCCACACGCTTTCTTGATTTCAAGCAACGTGGCGAGAAGATAACAATGCTCACAGCCTACGATTACACCACAGCTCGCATAATAGATGCTGGCGGCGTAGACAGTATTCTTATTGGCGATTCTGCCAGCAATGTCATGGCAGGCAACTCCGACACCTTGCCAATAACCGTTGACCAGATCATTTATCATGCTCGTGCCGTTGCCCGTGCTGTAGACCACGCTCTCGTGTTGTGCGACATGCCCTTTGGCAGCTATCAGGTAAGCAAAGAAGAGGCCGTGCGCAACGCAGTAAAGATAATGAAAGAAACTGGTGTCGATGCCTTGAAGCTCGAAGGTGGTGTAGAGATCTTGCCCGCCGTTGAGGGCATTCTTGCTGCCGGCATCCCCGTGTGCGGCCATTTAGGTCTCACGCCTCAAAGCGTACATAAGTTTGGTGGTTACGGCCTTCGTGCAAAGGGTGAGACAGAGGCAGCCAAGCTCATTGCCGATGCTGAGGCGCTCGACAAGGCCGGCTGTTTTGCCATCGTCCTTGAGAAGGTGCCCGCAGCTCTTGCAGCAGAGGTTAGCCGTCGTGTGAGCTGTCCCACCATTGGCATTGGTGCAGGCAACGGAACCGATGGCCAGGTTCTTGTCTATGCCGACATGATGGGCATGTCTAAGGGCTTTAAGCCCAAGTTCTTACGTCAGTATGCCGACTTGTGGGATGTCATGACCAACGCCGTTGGCCGTTATGTTGACGATGTTAAGAGCACGGCGTTCCCTAACGAAGCAGAAAGCTACTAAGGAGCCTCTTGCTCCCATGTTTCATTAAAGACACCATTAATGACAGTAAAATTAAACACAGAGACACCCATTCATAACAATCTGTGGTACAGCGGTTTCGTTATGTTAGCTTTGGCGGGTTTCTTGCTCACTCTTTCGGCTTACATGCTCATGGCCCTTCTGCCTTTGCACATAGGAGCCCGCATGGCTTCAAGCGCGGTCATCTGTCAAGAACAGTTGCTATGTGCCGTCACTTACGCCCTCGGATTGTTTGCCTTCGGCCCGTTCTGCAACTGGCTCATCCAGCGTTATCGTCGTGGGTTGGTTTGCGTGCGTGCTATCGAGGGTTACACCCTTTGTGTGGCTGGTTCATGGCTCGTGCTGAAGAATCCGCAATGGGCCATTCCCTTGGTCATAGAGGTTTTGCGCTTTTTCACAGCCGCCTGTTATGGTCTTGCTGCCATCGTGCTGTTCGGCACCTTGATCGTAGACAAGACCGAGTCGGTTTATCGCACACGCGCCAACCACTCTGCTGCTTGGCTCGCCCGTTTAGGCATCGCGTTAGGTCCGTTGACCGCCATCGTTCTGTTCCGTCACACCAGCGCCGCCGATGTGTGCCTGTGGGCTGCCTTGGCAGGTTTCGCGTCTGCCGTTTTGGTTCGTCTTGTGCGCTTCCCGTTCAAGACCCCCGAAGACGATGTTCACCACATGTCGTTTGACCGGTTCATGCTTGGTGGCGAGTGGCATCTGTTCCTTTTTACCGCCTTCAGCTTCGCCTGTTATGGTTATGTGCTGACCATGGTAAGTTCTGTTGCTTTCTTTGCTCTTGTCATGGTTGGTTTCTTGTGGGCTTTACTAACCGAGCGTTTCATGGGTACGTTAAACCACGGTTGGACCGACCTCTTTGTGGCGTTCTTCTTCATCCTCTCAGCCATGTCGGTCTTTTGTTCGCCCAGCGGCATGCTTCCAGGCTATTTTACCCCTTGTTTGCTTGGTGGAGGAGTGGGTATGGTTGGCGCTCGTTCCCAGCTCATGCTCATCACCCATAGCGACCATTGCCGCCGTGGCACAGCCATCAGCACGTTCTTTCTCGCCAGCGAGTGGGGTGTGGCTGTAGGAATGCTCATAGGCATAGCAATAAAATGGGCTTAAAAGAAAATGAAGAGCAAAATTCAAAGCAAATAAAGGGCTTAAATAAAGGGTTTAAATAAAACTCATAAACAGCTCTTCAGAAGCACATAAAACATAGATCCGTTTGTGGACCTTTTCAAAATAACTCTTTTTATTTAAAAAATGGAAAAGATTAGTTTTCAAGCTGTTATGCCTCATGTCTTCTCTGGCCGTACAGACCTTTGTTCTGAGGTATGGGGCAAAGACATAAGCTTCAGCAAGGGCCATCTCTACCTCGTGGAAGCTGATAGCGGCAAGGGCAAGAGCACGTTTTGCAGCTACATCGTGGGCTATCGTCACGACTATGACGGTAGCGTGCTCTTTGACACGACCTGCGCCAAAACCCTGTCTGTGGACCAATGGGTAGACCTGCGCCGTGCTCACATCAGCTATCTGTTTCAAGAATTGCGCTTGTTTCCCGAGCTCACGGCTTGGGAGAACGTTGCCATAAAGAACAATCTGACAGGCTTTCAGAAGGAGAGCGTGTTGAAAGAGTGGTTTGAGCGTCTTGGCGTTGCCGACAAGCTCGATGCAAAGATTGGCCACATGTCGTTTGGTCAGCAGCAACGTGTGGCGATGATCAGAGCGTTGACACAACCTTTCGACTTTGTTGTCGTTGACGAACCAATAAGCCATCTTGATGACGACAACGCCGCCATCATGGCCGACATAATGATGTGCGAAGCCCATCGTCAGGGAGCCGGCGTTATCGTTACCAGCATCGGCAAGCACATGAAGTTAGACTATGAAAAAACATTTAAGCTATGAGCCTTGTTTGGAAGTTGTTGCGGCAGCATGTTAGCGTGCCGCAGTTTGTCGGTTTCTTTTTTGCCAATTTGTTGGGCATGTTCATCGTGCTCTTTGGCTATCAGTTTTATCGTGACGTGCTGCCTGTGTTCACCCAGAATGACAGCTTCATGAAGGCCGACTATGTTATCGTAAGCAAGAAAATAGGCATGGCCACCACCATGTCGGGACGGTCAAACACGTTCAGCAACAGCGAAATCGACGACCTTACCTCTCAGCCCTTTGTCCAGTCGGCAGGTCGTTTCATCTCCACAGGTTATAAGGTTGACGCCACGATGAGCGTTAACGGCGTCAACATTCTTAACTCGGAACTGTTCTTTGAGAGTGTGCCCGACCGCTTTGTCGTTGTGTCCGGCGCCGATTGGCATTATCGTGATGGCGACAATACGGTTCCCATAATCTTGCCTCGTTCATATCTCACGATGTATAATTTTGGGTTCGCACAATCTCACTCGCTACCAAAGCTTTCTGACGGTTTGGTAAGCATGATCGACTTCAATATCTTCATCAACGGCAATGGTCTTCATGATCGTTTCAAGGGGCGTGTAATAGGTTTCTCCAACCGCATCAGTTCCATTCTTGTGCCTGAAGCGTTTATGAAATGGAGCAACAGCCGTTACGCTCCCGATGCTCCCGATGAGCCCACACGTCTCATTATGGATGTAAACAATCCTGCCGATGGCCAGTTTTCAAAGTATCTTGACAGCAAGGGTTATGAGGCCGAAAACAACGATGCTAATGCCGAGAAGATGATCTCTTTCTTGCGTCTCATGGTCTTCATCGTTGTTGTTGTTGGTCTTACCATCTCAGCCTTAAGTTTCTATATCCTCATGCTGAGCATCTATCTTTTGGTTCAGAAAAACTCTTACAAGCTTGAGAACCTCCTGCTCATAGGTTACAGTCCGTCAAGCGTGTCACGTCCCTACCAGTTGCTTGCCACAGGCCTCAATTTCTGTGTGCTTGTCCTTGTGGTGGTTCTTGTGCTCGTGGCCCGTAGCTGTTATATGGATGTACTGACGCTTCTCTTGCCCGACATCTCTGAGCCGTCGTTTCTCCCGACCGTCCTTCTTGGTCTTCTGCTCTTCCTCTTTGTGACCTTGGTTAACACGGTGGTTATAAGGCGCAAGATTATCAATATATGGAACCGTAAGGAGTGAAAAAGTTTTTTTAAAGCGCAACCTGTTGGTTTTGAAATGAGAGCCATAGTTTTTTTAATAGGTGTCATCTGGCTTTTTGAAAGATAGCCAATAAACTGTTTTGAAAACAAGCTTATATAAAACAAGGCCTGTTGCTGATAATGTTTGCAACAGGCCTTGTTTCTTTGTCGATGTTAGAACGTTTGAGGTCGTTTTTCCAAGCTTTTATTTCTAATCCTTTGGCTCCTTCCTCATTCAGTTATTCCCGCCTCTTTCCATTGTTTTGCGAGCTCATGGCAGTCGGCAAGAGCACTTTCCCTGTCTATGTCATATTGTTCTGTGAGCAGGTCGGCCATGTTGTCTACAGAAAACTCTTTGCCGTAGAGCTGTTCCCACAGATAGGCAGCTGTCTCGTTCATGCTTATAATGTTGCTGAAATCGATATTCTCCTTGCCTTCGGCAACGATAATCTTTTCGCCGCACACATCTCTAAGTTTAAAACCTTTCTTTGCTTTCATATTAGTTATTTATTTTGTTTGGGAAAATTTTCAACCATATTCTGCGATACAAGGCGAGCAAATAGCGGCGTAAGGGTAGGAGCGAGGTCCACACAAACGAGTAGATGAGCCATTTCGGGTGGTTTGTCTTGTCAATGGTCGTTCGTCCCTTGCGGTAGAAGCCGACAACAAAGCCCTTCACATCGCTTTTTTTACATCTCTCCACGCCCAGGTTACCATCGCCGCGAAGTGTCACGTCGTCGCCTTTAATCTTCACGATGCGATGAAGCACAAACACCCCTTTCGATACCTCAGCCAGCACGGCGTCGCCTTTGCGTATGGTTGTGGCCTTTATAAGGAGCGCCTTGTCGCGTCCGTTTTCAAGGAACGGTCTCATGCTGTAGCCTTTCAGCCGTAGCGTCACGGTGTGGCCCTCGTCGAGCAGTTTTACAACCTCGGGCAAGAACTGTGCGTTCTGAAACAGAACCTCCTTCACCTCGGCACATAACACCGGAAACGACCCTGGCTCCAGCTCCGTCGTTTCGGGCTTTGTGTAAGGCTTGTTGGCGTTTGGCTCAAGCTTGAAGCTTGGCACGATGGCGGCAGCACACACCTCGGCAGCCTCCCTGTTTGGCAGACAATGGAGCACATAAATGCCTGTTGTCTCTATTATTTTTGTTACCGTGTTGCAGATGGCGTTGAAAATGTCCTCGTCCCATTTCATCGATGAGCACGAAGGCAGAACCGATGCAAACGCCTCTACAGGTTTCAGCTGTTCCACCCTGTTTGTTGTCGCGCGGTTTATTCGCGTAATGGCGCCAAGCGGAGCCTTCACGTTACGGTAACAAGGTGTTTTGCCGCTCCACGGGCTGCCATAAATGAACGCCTTGCCGTCTATCATTCGCACAATGGGGTTGTCGTCGTTCATCAAGTCGCAATGGGGTATATGTCTCAACCACATGCTCACCTGCGTGCTCTTGCCCGTTCCGCTTTTCGCGATAAAAGCGTAGCCCTTGCCGTTGTGTCTCACGAGCGAGGCGTGTATAAGCAAGGTCTGTTGGCGGCATCCGTTAAAGGCAAAGATAAGCATGAGCGCGTTGTTCAGTCCGAAGCTGCGCATGTTATAGTTGCCGTTGAGCGCACAAAAGCAATGTTTAAACTCCTTGTCGGCCTGTAGCAAGCAGCAGTTGCGCCCCATGATATCTTTAATGATATATTGGTAGCCTCCGTCGTCAATTTTGTCAACGACGGTTTTGCCGTTTCCTGTATCAAACTCGCGAATTCTCTCCCGTCGTTCCTTGGCTATTGGTTTTAGGCTGTCATCGACATGAAGGGAGAAGAGCAGGTCGCCGTTTGGGGCGTCTTGTTCAAAAACGCGAAAAGATGGAATCAAGTTTTTGTCGTTGATTCCATCTTTGCTGAACGATATGCCAATGTTGAAATCTGCAATTGAGTAATTGTATGATTTCTCTGAGTGCATGGTCATATTTTTTTCTGTTTTCTTCGTTTCCTTAGTTTCTTTTTCCTTATTCAGGTCTTTGTCCCTCAGGCTTCGGTCCCTTTTTCTTGTCTTTCAGCTCTTTTTTCAGGGTTTTGCGCTCCTCGGCTTTTGCTTTAGCTTCGGCTTTAGCCTTGGCTTTCGCTTCCTTGGCCTGAATCTTCATGGCCTTGCGCTCCTCCTTTGTCTTGGGCTTTTCGTCGTCCACATCGAGCGTTATGACCGTATATTGGAACTCGTTTGGTGTGATGTGTTTGAGCGTGTATTTGCCGTTGCCGTAACGTTTCTTTGCGGCAATAAACTTTTTCTCGATGTCTTTCTTTTTAACCGAGAAGGTCGTCTCGCAAGTGGGCGTTTGAAAGCCCTTGCTCTTCAGGTAGTCGCGCAGCTGATAAGAGTAGTTGTCGCGTCCGTAGAGGAATCCCGTCTTGCTTTTCACGGCAGCCGAATCGAGCGTCTGTATGTCTGTCATATAAACGGTAGAGTCGTTAAACGAGATGGCTATGCCATATACATAAACCTTCTTTGTCTTATCTGCTGCCTTGGCCACGCTTCCAACCATGAGGAAGGCAACAAGGACAAGGAGTAATTTTTTTAAAATCATGTGCTTTTAACGTTGTTATATAAATAATCTTATTACAATCACATCGGTTCACCCCAATCGGTTGACCATGTCGGTTCACCCTAATCGGTTGGTTCCCGTTGGTTGCCCCCAATCGGTTGGCTTCGTTTTTCTCTCTGACAGGTTGCTCAGAGGCGCTCTCTTCCAGCCCCTCGTAGCCACACCTCTTTTTTTCTTACTTGCCGAGATACGATTTCAACAGCTTGTTGTGCGTGTTCTGACGCAGACGGCGCAACGCCCTCTCTCTGATCTGTCTTACACGCTCGCGTGTGAGCCCATAGCGTTTGCCTATTTCGTCCATCGACATCTCGGGTTGGCCTATGCCGTAGAACGCCATGATGACGTTGCGTTCGCGCTCGTTGAGCACGTTCAGCGCCATCGACATCTCCTCGCGAAGCGACTGCTTGAGCAGCTCGGCATCGGTTGAAGGGGTCTCGTCGCTTGAAAGCACGTCTATCAGGCTGTTTTCTTCGCCCTCTTTAAACGGCGCGTCCATCGACACCTGACGCGTGTTGGCCTTTATCGCTTCCTCCACCTTTTCCTGTGGCAGGTCTGTGCTCGATGCTATCTCGTCGATGCTCGGGCGTCGTTCGTGCTCTTGTTCAAACTTGCTCAGCGCCTTGTTTATCTTGTTTACCGACCCCACCTGATTGAGCGGCAGGCGCACGGGTCGTCCTTGCTCAGCAATAGCTTGCATGATGCTTTGTCTTATCCACCACACGGCGTAGGATATGAACTTGAAGCCGCGTGTCTCGTCAAACTTCTTCGCTGCTTTGATCAATCCTATGTTGCCCTCGTTGATGAGGTCTGGCAAGCTGAGCCCTTGGTTCTGATACTGTTTGGCAACCGACACAACAAACCTCAGGTTTGCGCGTGTGAGCTTTTCAAGCGCTTTGTTGTCGCCCTCCTTTATGCGTTGGGCCAATTCAACCTCTTCATCGAGCGAAAGAAGTTCCTCGTGCCCGATGTCTTGTAGGTACTTGTCAAGAGCGTCGCTCTCGCGGTTGGTAAACGATTTGCTTATTTTTAGTTGTCTCATGTAGCTCACGCGATTTTTTTAGATTATACAAAGGTATATATTATTTTTTTTCTTACGCAATGTTTTTTGATTTTTTTTCTTTATGTAGTCTCATCTTGTAAGATTTTTTGCATTTTGTTTTGTTAATTGTGAATATTAAGCTACTTTTGCACAATAAAAACAGACAAACCGGCTGCTTTTGGCGACTCGTTAGCTTGCCGTCTTCACATTTTATTAAAAAACAAGGAGCTCTCACACGGTTCTCATACTATATATTAATAAGGTGTTAAGGTCTATGGCCACTTGAGCAAGCACGCCAACACAAGCATTTGTTTGGTCTATAGGGCAAAAACAGAAAATTATTATATTGTTAGCATATATGAATAAAACCATTATTACAGTAGTAGGCAAGGATACTGTTGGTATCATTGCAAAAGTGTGTGCTTACCTCGCTGAAAGCCATGTCAACATTCTGGACATCTCTCAGACCATCGTTCAAGACTTTTTCAACATGATGATGATCGTTGACATGACAAAGATGGAGAAGCCGTTTGAGGTTGTGGCCAATGAGCTGGAGCAGATCGGCAAGGAGATTGGCGTGCAGGTGAAATGTCAACGCGAGGAGATTTTTGACATGATGCATCGCATCTAACTTTAAGGACCTTCCATTTTACATAATCAGACAGAATCATTATGATTAACATATACGAGGTTTTCGAAACCAACAAAATGATAGAGAAGGAAAACCTGGACGTGCGCACAATAACCATGGGCATAAGCCTGCTCGATTGTGCCGACTCCAACCTCGACGTTCTCTGTCAAAACATCTATGACAAGATCTGCCGTCTGGCCAAAGACCTGGTGAAGACGGGAGAAGACATCTCGCGCGAGTTTGGCATTCCCATCGTCAACAAGCGCATAGCCATAACCCCCATCTCGTTGGTGGGAGGTTCTGCTTGCAAAACTCCCGACGACTATGTGAAGGTGGCAAAGGTGCTCGACCGTGCTGCCAAGACCGTTGGCGTGAACTTTCTCGGCGGCTACTCGGCCGTGGTGTCGAAGGGCATGAGCAAGAGCGATGAGCTCCTCATACGCTCCATTCCTAAGGCTTTGGCTGAGACCGACTTTATTTGCAGCTCCATCAACGTGGGTTCAACGAAGACGGGCATCAACATGGACGCCGTGAAGCTCATGGGTGAGATCGTGAAGCAGACGGCTGAAGCCACCAAGGAACGTGCATCTATAGGCTGTGCCAAGCTGGTGGTGCTGTGTAACGCTCCCGACGACAATCCATTCATGGCCGGCGCTTTCCACGGCGTGAGCGAGGCCGATGCTGTAATAAGCGTTGGCGTGAGCGGTCCCGGCGTGGTGAAATATGCTCTTGAGAGCGTTCGTGGCGAGAGCTTCGAGGTGCTCTGCGAAACCATCAAGCGCACGGCGTTTAAGATCACCCGTGTCGGACAGCTCGTGGCTAAGGAGGCGTCAAGCCGTCTGGGCATACCGTTTGGCATCATAGACCTCTCGCTGGCTCCCACACCTGCCGTAGGCGACAGCGTGGCCGACATCTTGAAGGAGATCGGTCTTGAGCACCCCGGCGCTCCAGGCACAACAGCTGCTCTTGCCTTGCTCAACGACCAGGTAAAGAAGGGCGGCATCATGGCCTCGTCTTATGTCGGCGGACTGAGTGGCGCGTTCATCCCCGTGAGCGAGGATCAGGGCATGATTGATGCTGTAGAGGCTGGCGCCCTGACCATAGAGAAGCTTGAGGCCATGACCTGCGTGTGCTCCGTGGGCCTCGACATGATCGCCATCCCCGGCGACACGCCTGCCACCACCATCTCGGGCATTATTGCCGACGAGGCTGCCATCGGCATGATCAACCAGAAGACCACAGCCGTGCGCGTGATTCCTGCTGTCGGCATGAAGGTCGGCGATAATGTCGATTTTGGAGGCCTTCTTGGCCATGCTCCCATCATGCCTGTAAACCGCTTCTCTTGCGAAGCTTTTGTGAACCGTGTTGGCCGAATACCGGCTCCTGTACATAGCTTAAAAAACTAGTTGACGGGTTCTTGCTTAGGCAAGCGGCAAGTTGAGCAGACAAGTAGATTAGCCTTGCGACCAGCAATTGCAGGACAAGACTAATCTTCTTGTCTTTATTTTTTTTGTAAGCTGTTGTTTACAAGATAATTATCTTGTTTCCTTTAACTATAAACTTCACGTCGTGTTGCTCAAAACAGAGACCATACACGCGGTTGCTGTCATTATGATATTGTGGTCTCGGGTCAAGCGCCAGCACCTCTTCAAGCGCCTCACTCAGGTCTGCACCAAGCTCGTTGCGCCGCTCCTGCGGCATGACAACCTTTAGCCGCTTGATCTTCTCAGCGCCTGTGAAACCGCTCTCGGCCTCAGGGTGAGCGTCGGCATAAGGCACATAAGGCTTGATGTCGTAAATGGGGGTGCCGTCCATGAGGTCGGCGCCGCTCACACGGATCACAGGGCCTGTCGCAGCCTCAAGGTCTATGCTCTCGATCTTTACCGACGACAGCCCCAGGTTGTTGGGACGGAAAGGAGAGCGCGTGGCCCAGATGCCCATGCGCTTGTTGCCGCCAAGCACAGGAGGACGCACGGTCGTGCCCGTGGCCTTGTGGGGGTTGGCAGAGAAGCCCCATATGAGCCACAGGTAGCTGAAACCGTCGATGCCACGAAGCGCTTCGGGGTCGCGCCACTCTTTTGTGAACGTTATGAACCCCTTTAAGGACGATGCCAGTCCGCTCTGCTTGGGCACACCAAACTTGGTCTTTAGAGGCGAGTGGAAGTGGGCTATAGGCTTTATGACCATCTCTTCGCTCGCTTGTTTTTTTATGTCTTTTTCTTCCATCTTGTTCTCGTTTTTGTTCGCATGTTGCGCAAAGTTATGCAAAGATAATGCAAACCGAGAGCAGAATATCAAGCTTGCTTGAATATTATGCCGAGGTGCAGCTTATCTTATGCAAAGATACAACAAAGAATGATGAAAAGCAAACACGAAGAGAAATTTTAATTCTTAGAAATTGCTTGCCAAAGCAAGAACTCATCGTCTTATAAAATAAGGTGTAAAGCACGGAAACGCCACCAAAAACATGTGAAAACGTTTTCTTTGAAAATGTCAAAATGTAATTATTTTCCCTTAGATAGTAAATTATTGTCTTTTTATTTGTGTGTTTCAAATAAAAGGTGTAATTTCGCATCTACAATCTTACGAAAAGTAGAAAACATGTCCTACGACATATTTTACCGTAACTGAAACAATGTATAAAAACTGAAAATAGAAATAGAGTATTAATCAAAAAAATACATACAGATGAAAAAATACAACTTTAATGCAGGTCCGTCAATCCTTCCAAGAGAGGTGATTGAGAATACTGCGAAACAGATTTTAGATTTCAATGGTACCGGACTGTCACTCGCTGAGATCAGTCATCGTTCCAAAGATTTCCAGCCTGTTGTCGACGAAGCAGAGTCACTCATCAAGGAGATCCTCAACATTCCTGAGGGCTACTCCGTGCTGTTTCTTGGAGGTGGAGCCTCGTTGGAATTCTGTATGGTGCCTTTCAACTTCCTTATAAAGAAGGCCGCATATCTCAACACAGGCACATGGGCAAAGAAGGCCATGAAGGAGGCAAAGCTTTTTGGCGATGTGGTTGAGGTGGCTTCGTCTGCCGATGCCAACTACACGTTCATTCCTAAGGGATGGGACGTTCCTGCCGATGCCGACTATCTGCACATCACAACCAACAACACAATCTATGGTACCGAGATCCGCAAAGATCTTGACGTGCCCGTGCGTCTTATTGCCGACATGTCGTCCGACATCTTCAGCCGCCCTGTGGACGTGTCAAAATACGACTGCATCTATGCTGGTGCCCAGAAGAACCTCGCCATGGCCGGTGTGACCCTCGCCATCGTGAAGAACGACGCTCTGGGCAGGGCTCCTCGCCAGATTCCTACCATGCTCGACTATCGCACACATGTGGAGAAGGGCTCTATGTTCAACACTCCTCCCGTGGTGCCCATCTACTCGGCTCTTGAGACCCTGCGTTGGCTGAAGGCCAAGGGTGGCGTTGAAGCCATGGACAAGCTTGCAAAGGAGCGTGCAGAGCTGCTCTACGGCGAGATCGACCGCAACAAGCTGTTCCGCGGAACCGTTAAGGAGGAAGACCGTTCTGTCATGAACATCTGCTTCGTCATGAACGACGAGTATGCTGAGCTTGAGAAGCCTTTCTTCGAGTTTGCCACATCCAAGGGCATGGTCGGCATCAAGGGCCACCGCTCTGTTGGCGGCTTCCGTGCCAGCTGCTACAACGCTCAGCCGCTTGAGGGCGTGCAGGCGTTGGTTGACTGCATGAAAGAGTTTGAAGCAAAGCTTTGAGAATTTTGAGTTTTGAGTTTTGATTTTTGAATTATCGGCTTTCAGCCTATTTTGAATTATCGATTTTTGATTTTTGAATTATCGATTTTGAATTATCGATTTTTGATTTTTGAATTATCGATTTTGAATTATCGATTTTGAATTATCGATTTTCCCAATTCATAATTGATTAATTCATAATTGAGGCAAAGCCGCAATAATTCTTGCTTAGGCCTGCGTCTCTACGAGCCGAGTGCAAAATAAAATTGCTTTTGCGCAATAATTCTTGCTTAGGCAAGCGTCTCTACGAGCCGAGCGCAAAATTCAAAAATCAAAATCGGCTGAAAGCCGATAATTCAAAATTCAAAAATCAAAACTCAAAACTCAAAATTGCGCCATCAGGCGCAACAATTCAAAAATCAAAAATCAAAAATCAAAACTCAAAAATGAACATTCTTGTAGCGACAGAAAAGCCGTTTGCTGCAGAAGCAGTAGAAGGCATAAAGAAAGAAATAGAGGGAGCAGGTCACAAGCTCGTGCTCTTGGAGAAATATACCGATGTGGCAGACCTCAAGGCTGCCGTGGCCGATGCTGACGCCATGATCGTGCGCTCAGACAAGGTAACACCCGAGGTGCTTGATGCTGCCAAGCAGCTTAAGATCGTGGTGCGTGCAGGTGCTGGCTACGACAGCATTGACACAGCCTATGCCAAGCAGAAGGGCGTGGTTGTGGAGAACACTCCCGGCCAGAACTCTAACGCTGTGGCAGAGCTGGTGTTTGGCCTGCTCGTCTTCACCGTGCGCAACTTCTATAACGGCAAGGCAGGCACAGAGCTCAAGGGCAAGCGCCTCGGCATCCTCGCCTTCGGCAACGTGGGCCGCAACGTGGCACGCATAGCCAAAGGCTTCGGCATGGAGATCTATGCTTACGATGCCTTCTGCCCCAAGGCTGCCATAGAGGAGGCTGGCGTTCATGCTGTCAACTCGCAGGAGGAGCTGTTTGAGAAGTGTGACATCGTGTCGCTCCACATCCCTGCCACACCCGAGACCAAGCAGAGCATCAACTATGCCCTTGTCAACAAGCTTGAGAAGGGCGGCATACTCATCAACACGGCGCGTAAGGAGGTCATCAACGAGCCCGAGCTCATAAAGCTCATGGCCGAGCGTGCCGACCTGCGCTTCGTTACCGACATCAAGCCCGATGCCGATGCCGAGTTTGCACAGTTTGAGGGACGCTATTTCTCCACTCCCAAGAAGATGGGCGCACAGACAGCCGAGGCCAACACCAACGCTGGCATAGCTGCTGCAAAGCAGATCAACGCCTTCTTTGAGAGTGGCTGCACAAAATATCAGGTCAACAAATAAGCAAAAGAAGTAAAAAAACAAGCAATTAAGCAAGAAACGCTCTCTCTCTTTAGCGTGGGGAGCTGTTTCTTAGCACAAACAATCAAGGCAATTGCCAACCGGCTTTTCTTCTTCGTGGGTAGAGAGTCTGTTAGCCATTGCCTTGCTTTTGTTTTAACGACCTGCTTATATTGAACTTTTGCAGGTTCTGAAGTTGTTGCTGCAAACGGCAAAGCCGAGCGAACAGACAATAGCTTTAGAGTTAAAACAACAAATAACCGATAACTAAAAGAAGATAAATCATGGCAACAATTAAACCATTCCGCGGAATAAGACCGCCACAAGAGCTGGTGGAAGAGATAGAATGTCGTCCCTACGACGTGCTCGACAGCGAAGAGGCCAGGGCAGAGGCTGGCGACAACGAGAAGAGCCTGTACCACATAACAAAGCCCGAGATCGATTTTGAGCCCGGCACAAGCGAGTATGAGCAGAAGGTCTATGAACAGGCCACAGCCAACTTTAAGCTGTTCCAGGAGCGTGGATGGCTCAAGCAAGACGAGGAGGACCACTACTACATCTACGCGCAGACCATGAACGGCAAGACGCAGTATGGGCTTGTGGTGGGAGCTTATGTGAACGACTATCTTAACGGCGTGATCAAGAAGCATGAGCTCACACGCAAGGACAAGGAAGAGGACCGCATGAAGCATGTGCGCGTGTGTGATGCCAACATAGAGCCCGTGTTTCTTGCCTATCCCGATAACGACGTGTTGGACAGCCTGATAACCCGTTATGCTGCGACAAAAGCTACATACGATTTTGTGGCCCCCATCGACCACTTCCGCCACCAGCTGTGGGTCGTTGACAAGAAAGACGACATAGACCTCATAACCCGACAGTTTGCGCAGATGCCTGCCCTCTACATCGCCGACGGCCACCATCGCAGCGCTGCCGCAGCTCTCGTGGGAGCGGAGAAGGCAAAGGCCGATCCAAACCACACGGGACAGGAGGAATATAACTATTTCATGGCCGTTTGCTTCCAGGCTTCCCAGCTCACCGTGCTCGACTATAACCGCGTGGTGAAAGATCTTAACGGCTTGACCTCGGAGCAGTTTCTTGACAAGCTATCCGATCATTTTGTGGTGGAAGACAAGGGAACCGACATCTACCGCCCGTTACGCCTTCACAACTTCTCGCTCTATCTCGACGGCCATTGGTTCAGCCTCGACGCCAAGCCTGGCACCTACGACGACAAGGACCCCATAGGCGTGCTCGATGTAGACATCTCAAGCCGTCTCATTCTTGACCAGATCCTCAACATCGGCGACCTGCGCTCAAGCAAGCGCATCGACTTTGTGGGCGGTCTCAGAGGCCTCTCTGAGCTCAAGCAACGTGTCGACAGCGGCGAGATGAGGGCTGCTCTGGCTCTCTATCCTGTGACCATGAAGCAGATCATGGACATTGCAGACAGCGGAAAGATCATGCCGCCCAAGGCAACATGGTTTGAGCCTAAGCTGCGCTCCGGACTGGTTATCCACAAGCTGTCTTAGGACCTCATCACGCTCCTGCTACAAATCAGTTTTTTTTATGTTTGATAAATGGAAATCATTGACGAATACAAGACCATAACATCAACCCCAGCCGAAGGCTTCTACAGCGAGAAGCGCAGCAAGTTTTACGCCTTCGCACATCATGTAGAAACCGAAGAACAGGTTAAAGACATCGTGCAGACCTATCGCAAGCGCTTCTACGACGCCAGGCATGTGTGCTATGCATTCATGCTCGGAGCCGACAGCAGTCTCTTCCGCACCAACGACGACGGCGAGCCCAGCAGCACGGCAGGCAAACCCATTCTCGGACAGATCGTGAAGAACGAGCTTACCAACATTCTCATCATCGTGGTGCGCTATTTTGGCGGAGTGAAGCTCGGCACCAGCGGCTTGCTCGTGGCCTATAAAACGGCTGCTGCCGACGCTATAGACCATGCCGAGACCGTAACCTGCCAGGTGGAGGAAGAGGTGGTGTTCAACTTTCCCTACGTCATGATGAACGACGTCATGCGCATTGTGAAGGAGATGAAGCCACGCATCGTGTCGCAAAACTTCGACAACACATGTCAGATAACCTTAAGCATCAGAAAGTCGGAAGCTGAGCAGCTGCGCACACGTCTTGACAAACTGGCCTTTGAGTGAAGAACCATTGGGCTTCTATTCATCAATCTTTAAACAGAACGTCAGGTGACAAACCTGACGTTTTTTTAAATGTTACCTGTCGTTCTGTTTTATAGCACCTTTTCTCGCGACGGCAGATCCTGAGCAAGCTCGGTTCTGCTCTTTGAGCTAAACGAAAAGACACCTTTCTGTTTCAGATGTTCCGGTTCCAATTCCAGTTATTCCAATTCCAGTTATTCCAATTAAAAAAAATGGCATTTCAAATGCGAACCCTCTTTTTAAGAGCTTTATAACTTATTGATTATTAATATATTATATATAAATATATATATAAATATAAGATAATGGAAATGCAAAAAAATAATTGGAATAACTGGAATTGGAATTTATGGGTTGTTTGCTTCTCTCTAAAAGGTTTATTATCAGCACTTTACGGGTTTAAGACAGCAAGGGAGAAAGGACAAAACATCAAAAATTACCCTTGTAAAGCTGCAAAATAGAGGTTTTTCCCCACCTTTTTCCCTCCATTTTGCTCTTGTAACGGTCAAAAACCTTGCAAAAGCCCTTTGTTTCATTATTTTTTGCTGCACATGCAACACATCTAAATGGAGCTCATTTTATATCTTCTAACCCCTTTTGCATGCTTTCTAACCCCTTTTTCATGTTTTCTAACCTCTTTTCCCACAAATTCTATCCTTTTTATCTACTCATTCTTTCTTCTTTTTGTAAGCATCCAAGCCTCTTCTTGGCAAGCAACGCTTGCTTGAGAGGTGATTGTGAAACATCTTTTGGTTTGTCAAAGTGTTTCAGTTGTTTCAGTTTCAGTTCGTTTTTTAAGGGTCAGTTATGTCTCAAACCCTCTTTATAATACTTATAACTAATTAATAATCAATATATTATATAAATAGAGGTGTATGTTGTACCCCTTAAAAATCAACTGAAACAACTGAAACTGAAACGTTTTAAATGTCAGTTATTTTCTTCTAAAAGGCTTGTACACAGCGAGTTGCGGTGTTTGACGCGAGCGCTTCAACCATTTCAAAACATTACGGAAAGCTCAAAAAATGGGCCTCTTTTGCTCTTACCGCCACCTTAAACCACGCTCAACCCCATCGTTTCAACACATCTTGATGCAGCACCTGCTCACATCTGTACATCTTAACAGCTGCAACGAGATCTTGTTTGGAAGCGGTTTCAAGCACGTTGGCGCTATAAGTGACGCTAAAAAACAAAAAACAAAGCTTTTTACCCCGGAAATAAATCTCTTTACAGAAAATATCCGTAACTTTGTCCCCGGCGCTTTTTATGACATAAAGAATTTTTATCGAAAGCAGAACAATGGACAAGATGACAAAGGAGCAGCGAAGCCGCTGCATGGCATCCATACACAGCAAGGCAACCAAACCCGAAATGGTGGTGCGCCGCTATCTGTTTGCGCACGGGTTCCGGTATAGGGTGAACCACCCGCGGCTGCCGGGACATCCGGACATCGTGATGCGCAAGTATCGCACGGTCATCTTCGTCAACGGCTGTTTTTGGCACGGCCATGAAGGCTGCAAACTTTTTGTCATGCCAAAGAGCAGGACCGGCTTCTGGCAAGCGAAGATTGAACGCAACAGAAGCAGGGACAAGGAGGAGCAGAAACGCCTTGCCAGCATGGGGTGGCATTGTATCACGGTATGGGAATGTCAACTGAAGCCAAAGGTAAGGGAGGCAACCCTTCAGTCGCTCGTCTTCACCATCAACCACATCTTTGTCGAAGACCACAAGTTAAGACGGTATGTGCTGCCGGGAGAAGAAAGCGACATTGCAGCAGAACCTGATGCTGACGCTAACAGATAATGTCAAGATAAAGACCCGTTAGAAGCGGCGTGCTTGCCTTTACGCTCCTTTAACGACGCGCTATCGCTCCTTTCAGGGCTTGCTTATGCTCCTTTCAGGGCTTGCTGTCGCTCCTTCTATGGTTTGCTTATGCTCCTTCTATGGCTTGCTTATGCTCCTTCTATGACGTTCTTACGCTCCATAAGTGACGTTTTGGCTTGCTTGAAATGTTGTGTTTAGTCCGCTCCGATGACGTGCTGTCGGTTTACCCAGTTGCTGGTGACAGTTGCAAAGAAACCGTCGTATCTTGCCCAATATCCTTTCACGTTATGTATAAATCTGTCAACTGTTTTAAAATAAGTTAAGACTTCCGCTGTTGCGTATCGAATCGTATAGAAAACCATAAGCAGCATTTCCCGAATCCGTATTTTTGCACATGTGGGTGAGGGGAAAGCTGATGCGTGGCAAAAGCGGTCTTTGACTTTTTGAAAACAGAAATTAAAGAAACAGGCCAGGGACAACCTGGCAAGCGACAAAGTCGAGCGCGGCGACGCTCTCTTGAGATAATAACAACATTTTAAAAGCGAAAGTTAAATTTTAATTTGTGGTTGCAGTTGTAATAATTACTTGATTGCTTGTAACAATAGACAGAAGCCTTTCGACCAGTCATTATGGTCATTAGTCATTGGTCATTAAGAAAAATTGGCGTTATATGGCGAAAATGTCATATTTTTTTTGTAATTTTACTGCCTAAACTATTAACAACACCAATTTTTTTAAAAAATGGCAACAGTAGACGACAAGAAAATTATCTTCTCGATGGTGGGAGTGTCGAAGATCATTCCCCAAAACCGAAAGCAGATATTAAAGGACATCTATCTCTCGTTCTTCTATGGTGCTAAGATTGGCATTATAGGTCTGAACGGAGCAGGTAAGTCGACCTTGATGAAAATTATTGCTGGCTTAGAGCAACCCACACAAGGTGAGGTGGTTTGGAGCCCAGGATATACCGTGGGCTATCTGCCCCAGGACCCGCCTCTTGACGAGAACAAGACGGTGAAGGAGAACGTGATGGAGGGTGTGCAGAAGGCTTATGATGCTCTAAAGGAATATGAGGATATAAACCTCAAGTTTGGCTTGGAGGAGTATTATAGCGATGCCGACAAGATGGGCAAGCTCATGCAACGTCAGGCTGAGGTGCAGGACATTATTGACGCTACCGATGCCTGGAACATGGACTCGAAGCTTGACCGCGCCATGGCTGCCCTGCGTTGTCCGCCGGGCGACTGGCCTGTGACGAACCTCTCGGGAGGTGAGCGCCGACGTGTGGCCCTCTGCCGCTTGCTCCTTCAGAAGCCTGATGTGCTCCTGCTTGACGAGCCTACGAACCACCTTGATGCAGAGAGCATTGATTGGTTGGAGCAGCACTTGCAGCAGTATGAGGGAACGGTTATTGCCGTGACCCACGACCGCTATTTCCTTGACGATGTGAGCGAGTGGATTCTTGAGCTCGACCGCGGTGAGGGCATTCCATGGCACGGCAACTACTCGTCATGGCTTGACCAGAAGACCAAGCGCATGATGCAGGAGGAGAAGCAGGCCTCGAAGCGTCGTAAGGCGTTGGAGCGAGAGCTCGAATGGGCACACATGGCTCCCAAGGCCCGTCAGGCTAAGGGTAAGGCCCGTCTTAACGCTTATGAGCAGATGCTCGGACAGGAGCAGAAGGAGCGCGAGGAGAAGCTTGAGATCTTCATTCCTAACGGTCCGCGCCTCGGCAACAAGGTCATCGAGGCTCAGCATGTGAAGAAGGCGTTTGGCGAGAAGGTGCTCTTCAACGACCTCAACTTCATGTTGCCGCCTAACGGCATTGTGGGCGTGATCGGTCCTAACGGCGCAGGCAAGACCACGCTCTTCCGCATGATCATGGGCTTGGAACAGGCCGATGGCGGAACCTTCGAGGTGGGCGAGACCGTGAAGCTGGCCTATGTGGACCAGCAGCATAAGGATATTGATCCCGAGAAGTCGGTTTATGAAACGGTAAGCCAGGGCAACGAGACCATACGCATAGGTGGACGCGATGTCAACGCCCGTGCCTACATCTCACGCTTCAACTTTGCCGGCACGGACCAGAGCAAGCTCTGTGGCACCTTGTCGGGTGGTGAGCGTAACCGCTTGCAGCTGGCTCTTGCTCTGAAGCAGGAGGGCAATGTGCTGTTGCTCGACGAGCCGACCAACGACATCGATGTCAACACCCTGCGTGCTTTGGAGGAGGGTCTTGAGGGCTTTGCCGGCTGTGCTGTTGTGATCAGCCACGACCGTTGGTTCCTTGACCGTATCTGTACGCACATCCTTGCCTTTGAGGGCAATGGCGAGGTGTTCTTCTTCGAGGGTAGCTACTCTGATTATGAGATTAACAAGGCACGACGCCTTGGTAATGAGGACATAAAGAAGGGCCGCTACCGCAAGTTGATGGAAGATTAAGAGGCTTTGAAATAAAAGATAAAAAAAGTGTTCGCTAAGGTTTGTTTTAGCGAACACTTTTTCTGTTTATTGCTTGTTTGTTTGGTTGGTTATCTCTCATTGGTAACCACTCACTCTTCTCCTTCTGTTTTGCAAGCCACAAAGTGCATGTCTTTCTCTGCCTTCTCGCGCGGTAACGCAAAATAGGTGCAGGTGGCTTCTGTACACACAACGCCGTTAGAGCTGGATAGGGTGGCATCTATGATGACGATGTTGCGTCTTTGCTCTCTTATGTGCGCTCTCACGGTAAGCGCCGTGTCGTTTGTCGAGACGGGGCGTTTGTAGCGTGTCTCCATCTTTGACGTCACGCCAGCCGTCTGCAACTTGCGTGTTACAACCCATCCGCACACCTCGTCCAGCAGCAGGGCCTGTATGCCGCCATGAAGCGTGTTGAGCCATCCTTGATAGAGGGGCGATGGCTTCCATGTTGTAACGATGTCGTCGCCATCCTCGTAGAAGCAGAGGTGCAGGCCGAACGGGTTGTCAGGGGAGCAGCCAATGCAGTTGTAGCCCTCCATTCCTATCCATGGGTTTATTATTTTCTTTATGTCCATATTGCTTAAAATGTTGTATCTTTACAGGTTGGCTTCAAGCCACGGAAGCACCACTTTCGTGTATTCGCTCTCAAAGTTGGGCGTGAAGACGTTCTTTCCGATGTTTGCCGCAATCTCCTCGCGTGACCAGAATCGTCCGCCGTCGAGCTCGTTTTGTGATGGTGCGACGGGGCCGTCATAGGTGGTGGTGTGAACATGAACAAGCTCACGTTCGCGGGCACTCTCGAACACATATTTCTTTATAAACAGAGGCTTGAACGATGTTACGCCAAGCTCCTCGCGCACCTCGCGTGAAAGGGCTGCCTCTACGGTCTCGCCATAGTCGACGTGTCCGCCACAGGCAGTATCCCATTTGCCTGGCTGAATGTCCTTCCATTCGGGACGCTTTTGCAGGTAAAGCTGGCCATGAGAGTTGAAGAGATGCAGATGCACAACGGGGTGCAACAGCTTGCTGCCGTCGTGGGCTTTGCCTCTTGTGATGCTTCCAAGAACCTGTCCGTCTTCATTGACGAGAGGTAACAGTTCGTTTTTGTTGTCCATTGTTTTTTTGTTTTTTAAAGCTGCATGACATAAACATCAGCCTTTCCGAATGTGCCTTCAGGTATGACGGGCTTGTTCTTGAAAATGCCGAACATGGCGCTTCCGCTTCCGCTCATCTGGGCATAGGCTGCTCCCAAGGCGTAGAGCTTCTGCTTGATCTCGGCAAGCACAGGATGGGCTTTGAAGGCAGGTTTCTCAAAGTCGTTGGTGAGAAGGTCCTTCCATTTGTCGATAGGCATCTTCACGATGTCTTTGCAGCACACTTGAGGCTTGGCTGGCGTGATCTGGGCGTAAGCCTCTTTTGTAGACACAGCCACATCGTCCTTGACCACAACCAGATGATAGCCGTTGAGGTTGCCCTGGGGCGAGTCGGCAGGCGAGAGCACCTCGCCTATGCCTGTGGCAAATGACGGTTCGGCTGTTATGAAGAAAGCGCAGTCGGCTCCCAGCATGGCGGCGTAGCGTTCCATCTCCGCGTTTCCGATGTTCAGGCGGAAGCGCTCGTCGAGCAGTCTGATCATGAAAGCGGCATCGGAGGAGCCGCCACCCAGTCCGGCTTGTGACGGTATGTTCTTGTAAAGATGAGCGTGTATGCGTGGCAAGACAAAATCTTTGCTCAGCAGATTGTATGCTTTTACAACAATGTTGTCTTCCTCGTTACAGTCGACGCCTTTGCCCGTAACCTTCAAGTCGCAGTTTTGTTTTGAAGGAAATCTGTCGTCCATGAGTTTTATCTCCAAGGCGTCGTTAAGTGGAATGGGGTAGAAAATGGTCTCTATGTTGTGGTAGCCGTCGGGCCGTTTGTTGATGACGTTAAGACCGAGGTTAATTTTGGCGCAAGGGAAAGTGATCATAATAAAAGTTTTTATAGGTCTATGTTTTCAAAAAAAAGAAGGCAACTGAACCACATACATATATATATAATGTGTGTAGCAGTTGCCTTCTCCTTTATCTTTTATTAGTTGTTGGCGTTTTTCTTCACCTTATCAACGTAGGCGTCGATCACGGCAACAGCTGTAACGTTGACGATGTCGCGAACCGAGCTCTCGAAGTCGGTAAAGTGGATAGGCTTGTTCAGACCCATCTGGATCGGGCCAATGATCTCGGCGTCGGGGTCAAGGGCCTGAAGCAGCTTGTAGCTGCTGTTGGCGCTGCTCATGTTGGGGAACACGAGCGTGTTGACATCAAGACCCTTGAGGCGTGAGAACGGATACTTGTCGTCGCGTAGCTCCTTGTTAAGGGCGAAGTTGACCTGCATCTCACCATCGATGGCGAGGTAAGGATACTGCTTCTGCATCTCTTCAACAGCCAGGTGAACCTTCATTGGCGAGCCCACCTCGTCGGTACCGAAGTTGGAGTAGCTGATCATGGCGATGTGTGGCTCCTCGTTGAAGAACTGTACGGTGTGGGCCGACAGCTTGGCAACGTCCATCAGCACGTTCTCGTCGGGGTGACGGTTTATGAGCGTGTCGGAGATATAGAAGGTTCCCTTCTTTGTGTTGAGGATGTGCATCGTAGCGAAGGTCTTGTATTCGGGACGAATGCCAACCACCTCTTTTGCCACCTTGATGGTGTTTGAATATTTGGTGTAGAGACCCGTTATGAAGGCATCGGCCTCGCCTGTCTCAACCATCATCATTCCGAAATAGTTGCGTTCGTACATCTTGTCATAAGCCTCCTCGAAGTTGTAGCCCTGACGGGCACGCTTCTTTGCGAGGTGCTTGGCGTATGTGGCACGACGGCCCTGCTCCTGGTCTGCACGCATGTCGACGATCTCTATGTCGGAGAGGTCGAGCTTCAGGCGCTGGGCCAGACGGTTCAGACGGTCGGGGTTGCCGAGCAGGATGGGCTGGCAGATGCCCTCGGTCTTGGCCTGGACGGCAGCCTTCATCATGGTCGGGTGTCCTCCCTCGGCAAACACTACGCGTTGCGGGTGCAGACGAGCCGTGTCGTGGAGCTTGCGTGTGAGCTTCGACTCCTGTCCGAGCAACTCCATAAGGTTCTTCTTGTAGGCATCCCAGTCGGTAATGGTCTTTCTTGCCACGCCGCTCTTTATGGCTGCCTTTGCCACGGCTGCGCTCACCTCTGTTATGAGGCGTGGGTCGACGGGTTTCGGGATGAAATATTTAGGACCGAAGGTGAGGTTGTTGACATGATAAACATCGTTCACGACATCGGGTACAGGCTGCTTGGCAAGATCGGCGATGGCATGGACGGCAGCCATCTTCATCTCCTCGTTAATGGCTTTGGCGTGAACGTCGAGAGCTCCGCGGAAGATGTATGGGAATCCGATCACGTTGTTGATCTGGTTGGGATAGTCGCTTCGGCCTGTAGACATGAGCACGTCGGGACGGCTTGCCATGGCATCCTCGTAGCTGATTTCAGGCACGGGGTTGGCGAGGGCGAAGACGATGGGGCTGTCGGCCATGGAGCGTATCATGTCTTGTGACAGAACGTTGCCCTTGGAGAGGCCTACAAACACGTCGGCTCCGACAACGGCCTCCTTGAGGGTGTGGATGTCGCGGCGGTCGGTAGCGAAGAGCTTCTTCTGTGGTGTGAGGTTCTCACGGTCGGAGGTGATGACGCCCTTCGAGTCGAGCATCACGATGTTTTCTACCTTTGCTCCCAATGCCACATAGAGCTTAGTGCAGCTAATGGCAGCTGCTCCAGCACCATTGACCACAATCTTGACGTCGGCGATGTTCTTGCCAGCCACCTCAAGAGCGTTCTTCAGACCGGCAGCAGAAATGATGGCTGTACCGTGCTGGTCGTCGTGCATGACGGGGATGTCGAGGTTCTTCTTCAAGCGCTCCTCGATGTAGAAACACTCGGGAGCCTTGATGTCCTCAAGGTTGATGCCGCCGAATGTGGGCGCAATCTTCTCTACGGCCTCGCAGAACTTCTCTGGGTCTTTCTCGGCCACCTCGATGTCGAACACGTCGATGCCGCCGTAGATCTTGAACAACAGACCCTTGCCTTCCATTACTGGCTTGCCGCTCATTGCGCCGATGTCGCCCAATCCCAACACGGCTGTGCCGTTAGAGATGACAGCTACCAAGTTGCCTTTGTCTGTATACTTGTAAACAGAGTCAGGATTTTCCTGAATCTCCAGACACGGATAGGCCACGCCAGGCGAATAGGCCAGGCTGAGGTCGGTCTGCGTGTGGTAGGGTTTTGTTGGTTTTACTTCAATTTTTCCAGGGCGCCCGCTGTTATGATACTCCAGGGCGGCCTCTTTTGTAATTTTGACCATAGCGTTCTTTTATTATAAAGAGTTTTTACTTTCAGTTGTTTTTTGTGGGATGTAAAAATGTTATTGTGGGATGTCTTGTTGAGCGATATTGCTTTCCTGTTGCTTTCGGGATGCTAAAAGTACGACAAAATTAATAAAAACTTTCGAAAAATCACAGGTTTTACATTTTTTTTGTAACTTTGTGAGCAAAAGAAATTATTATGCAAAAAAATAACAGTCCTACAGCATATCGCAAAGAGCTTCGTGAGCGCATTCTCGCCGCTTCCATGGAAGAGTTTCGCAAGCATGGTGTCAGAGCCGTGAAGATGGACGACATAGCAAGCAGGCTTGGCATCTCGAAGCGCACACTCTATGAAATCTATTCTAACAAGGAAACGCTTCTTCTTGAAGGAATGAAGATGTATGAGGAAGATATTGACGCTTACATGACACGGTTTGTTGAAAGCGACGAACATAATGTTATAGAAACAATCATCGAGTTTTACAATCTGCAGATCAAGCAATCGGCAAACATCAATCCGCTTTATTTTGAGGAACTTCATCGCTACCCGAGTGTGCTTGCTTTTTTTGAGCAGAAGCACAAGGACCGCCGCCTGAAGCAGAAGCTGTTTTTCAAGCGTGGTGTGAACGAGGGCTGCTTCCGTGATGATGTTGACTATGATATTTTTGGGCGTATCTGCGACTCGTCAATGGAATATGTAATGCGCACGCAGATGTATCGTGAGTTTAAGCTCGGCTATATCTTGCACAACCTGACCCTTCTTTATGTAAGAGGAATATGCACGGAGGAAGGTGTGCGAAAGCTTGATGAAGCATTAGAAGCAATGAAATGACATTAATTTCTGTTTTTGAAAATCTGTTTTTATAAAAGAACATATCTAAAAATGAATTTTTAATAAAAACGTGGAAAACGGGAATAAAGACAATTTGAATAAAAAAATGGCAGATAACAAAACGAATACACGACATAAGGCCCCAACACCTATTGACAACACCTACGGACATCTTCAACCTCAAGCCCTCGACTTTGAGCGCGTTGTTCTTGGTGCCCTGATGATTGATAAAGATGCGTTCTCTATAATTTCAGAGATCATACGTCCTGAGACCTTCTACGAACCACGTCATCAGAAAATTTTTACAGCCATACAGACGCTTAACGTAAACGAGCATCCTGTAGACATTATGACCGTTACAGACGAGCTGAAGCGTGAGGGAACGCTCGACTCGGTAGGAGGTGCCGCATATATTGTGGAACTTAGCTCTAACGTGGCTTCTTCGGCTAACATAGAGTATCATGCCCGCATTCTTGCACAAAAATTTCTTGCCCGGCAGCTTATCTCTTTTGCCAGCGTCATAGAGACGAAGGCGTTTGACGATACGGTTGACGTGGAGGAACTTATGCAGGAAGCTGAGGGTAGCCTCTTCGAGTTGTCTCAGCGCAACATGAAGAAAGACTATGTTCAGGTGGACCCCGTGATTGCCAAGGCTGTGGAGATTCTGCAGAAAGCGTCTGCCAACGACGGCGGATTGACGGGTGTTCCGACAGGTTATGTGAAGCTTGACGAGAAGACGAGCGGATGGCAGAGCTCGGACCTTGTCATCATAGCCGGACGTCCTGCCATGGGTAAGACCTCGTTTGCTCTGTCGCTTGCAAAGAACATAGCTGTCGACTATCATGTGCCCATTGCGTTCTTCTCGCTTGAGATGAACAATGTGCAGCTGGTGAACCGTCTTATAAGTAATGTGTGTGAAATTCCAGGTAACAAGATGCTTAACGGTCAGCTCACGCCCGACGAGTGGGACCGTCTGGACAAACGCATAGGCAACCTTCAGGGTGCACCTTTATATATAGACGACACGCCCGGTCTTTCTATCTTTGAGCTTAGAACGAAGGCACGCCGTCTTGTTAAGGAAAAAGGTGTAAAGATCTTGATGATCGACTATCTTCAGCTCATGAACGCCAACGGCATGAAGTTTGGAAGCCGACAGGAGGAGGTGTCAAAAATATCGCAGTCGCTAAAGGGTTTGGCCAAAGAGCTTGACATCCCTATCCTTGCGCTGTCGCAGCTTAACCGTACGGTTGAGAACCGTGAAGGTCTTGAAGGAAAGCGTCCGCAGCTTAGCGACCTTCGTGAGTCGGGAGCCATCGAGCAGGATGCCGATATGGTGCTTTTTGTTCATCGTCCTGAGTATTATCACATCTTTGAGGATGAAAAGGGTAATGACCTTCGCGGTATGGCTCAGATCATTATAGCAAAGCATCGTAAGGGTGCTGTGGGCGATGTGCTCCTCACGTTCCGTGGCGAGTTTACACGCTTCCAAGACCCAACGCCCCGTAAGAACAACGGGGCAGGAGAGGATGTTCCGCCAGAAGGTCTTATCGGTAGCAAGCTTGGTGGCGCTCCTGCTGCCAACGATGATCCGTTCGGGGCTTCGGCTATGAACGGATCTATGCCTGATCCCTATGGTGATGATCTGGCGCCTCTGCCTGATGGAATGCCTTTCTAAACCCTATGGTGCGCCTTTTAAGCCCCTATGGTGCGCCTTTTAAGCCCCGATGGATCGCTTGATAAGCCCCGATGGATAGCTTTATAGGATCGGATGGATCGCTTTTCTAAAAAAATGTTTAGGTAGTCGCATTTATGCTTCTTTTTGGCTTGATACATTCATTAGTGTGTTGAAAGCGAGAGGCATACATGCGATTTTTGTGTTCTTATGAATGTCTGAAACAAATGATAAAGTGGCAATTTGTAAGAAATAGTGCTAAAAAAGTTATAATTTCTTTTGTTTGTTGCGATAATATTATTACCTTTGCAATCAAATAATCAAAAAAACAATAAATATGAATACAATATTGCTCATCGGTTTGCTAAGCATCATTATTCGAATTCGACTTCAGAACGGAGCCGGAAGTGTCGAGGTATGTAAATAACCGTAGCAGATTATATAGCAAGAGCCTTTCTCACTTCCCCATGTGTAGTGTGAAAGGCTCTTTCGTTATAGCTTTCATATCTCGTTTTAAAAAGGATAAACGCCAAAACGTTGATTAAATAATGGCGAAAACCAGAGTTATTTTATAAAGGAAATAGAAAAACAAACATTAATAGAACGACAATGAGCGAGAGATTATTTATTTTTGACACCACGCTTCGTGATGGTGAACAGGTGCCAGGCTGTCAGCTCAACACCGTGGAGAAGATTCAGGTGGCCAAACAACTGGAGCAGTTGGGCGTAGATGTTATTGAGGCAGGATTTCCCATTTCCAGTCCTGGTGATTTCAACTCTGTCATAGAGATTAGCAAGGCTGTAACATGGCCAACGATATGCGCCTTGACACGTGCCGTGGAGAAGGATATTGATGTTGCGGCCGATTCGTTGAAGTATGCCAAGCACAAGCGCATACATACAGGTATAGGAACAAGCGACAGTCACATCAAATATAAGTTTAACAGCACTCGCGAAGAGATCCTTGAACGCGCCGTGGCAGCTGTGAAATATGCCAAACGCTATGTCGAGGACGTAGAGTTTTATGCCGAGGATGCTGGTCGTACTGATAATGAGTATCTTGCTCAGGTTGTGCAGGCGGTTATCAAGGCAGGGGCAACCGTGGTAAATATTCCCGATACCACAGGCTATTGTCTGCCAGCCGATTATGGCGCAAAGATTAAATATCTTGTTGAACATGTAGACAATATTGACAAGGCCATTATTTCAACCCATTGTCACAACGATTTGGGTATGGCCACAGCCAACACCTTCAGCGGCGTGATAAACGGAGCACGTCAGGTGGAGGTTACCATTAACGGCATTGGAGAACGTGCTGGCAACACCTCGCTTGAAGAGATTGCGATGATTCTGAAATGTCATAAGAATCTTGGAATCGATACAAACATCAACACGACAAAAATATACCCCACCAGTCGCATGGTAAGCTCGCTCATGAACATGCCTGTTCAGGCCAATAAGGCCATTGTGGGTCGCAACGCTTTCGCTCATTCGAGTGGCATTCACCAAGACGGCGTGTTGAAGAATGTTCAGACTTACGAGATTATGGACCCCAAGGATGTGGGATTGGATGACAACTCAATTGTGCTTACTGCACGTTCGGGTCGTGCCGCTTTGAAATATCGTCTGCATGTGCTTGGCGTGAACATAGACAACGAGCAGAAGCTTGATGCTCTTTATCAGAAGTTCCTCAAGTTGGCTGACCGTAAGAAGGAGGTTAACGACGATGACATCCTTATTCTTGCCGGAGCTGATACTGCTGAGGCTCACGCCGTGAAACTCGACTTCCTGCAAGTGACAACAGGTATGGGCGTGAAGAGTGTGGCAAGCATCGGTCTTGATATTTCTGGACAGAAGTTTGAAGAGGCTTCAACGGGTAACGGTCCTGTCGATGCTGCTATAAACGCCCTGAAAAAGATTATACAGAAGCACATGGTTCTCAAGGAGTTTACCATACAAGCCATTTCTAAGGGTAGCGATGATGTGGGTAAGGTTCACATGCAGGTGGAATATGACGGAAATGTTTATTATGGCTTCGGCGCCAATACCGATATCGTGACGGCTTCTGTGGAGGCTTATATTGATTGTATAAACAAGTTTAGAGTGAAATAAAGGCTCTGCAGATAGATTGTTTTAAAAATTAACACGACGTTTTGACAGCTAGAAGAAGACGTTTAACAAATAATACATAACATTATAATAATGAACACTTTATTTGATAAGATTTGGGATAAACATGTAGTACAGGTCGTTGAGGACGGCCCAACACAATTATATATTGACAGGTTATATTGTCATGAGGTCACATCGCCTCAGGCATTTGCCGGTCTGCGTGCTCGCGGACTGAAATGTTTCCGTCCTGACCACATAATCTGTATGCCAGACCATAACACCCCTACACACGATCAAGACAAGCCTATTGCCGATCCTGTGTCAAAGCATCAGGTAGACACGTTGGAGACCAACTGTAAAGAGTTTGGACTGACACATTACGGCATGATGTCTAAAGACAACGGCATTATTCATGTGGTTGGTCCGGAGAAGGGTCTTTCTTTGCCGGGAATGACCATAGTGTGTGGCGACTCGCACACGTCTACACATGGTGCTGTGGGAGCTGTGGCTTTCGGTATTGGCACCTCAGAGGTAGAGATGGTTATGGCATCAGAGTGCATTCTTCAGCAGAAGCCTAAATCGATGCGTATCAACATAAACGGAAAGTTGGCTAAAGGCGTGTGCGCAAAAGATGTAGCCCTTTACCTTATGTCACAGCTGACCACAAGTGGTGCAACAGGCTATTTTGTCGAATATGCTGGCGACGTGGTTCGCGACATGTCCATGGAGGGACGTCTTACTCTTTGTAACCTGTCTATAGAGATGGGTGCGCGTGGTGGTTTTGTCGCTCCTGATGAGACAACGTTCGAATATATTAAAGGTTGCGAGTATGCTCCTAAGGGCGACGACTGGGACAAGGCCGTTGCTTATTGGAAAACATTAAAGAGCGGCGACGATGCCGTGTTTGACAAAGAACTTACATTTAATGCTGCCGACATAGAACCTCGCATTACCTATGGCACTAATCCTGGCATGGGAATAGGAATAACGGAAAACATACCTACACTTGAGAGCGTTGACGAGGCAGGACGCGCATCGTTCGTAAAGAGTCTTGGCTACATGGGCTTCGAGCCTGGTGAGAAATTGCTGAACCACTCTATCGACTATGTGTTCCTCGGCGCTTGTACCAATGGCCGTATTGAAGATTTCCGCGCTTTTGCTTCCATCGTGAAAGGACATAAGAAAGCCGATAATGTTGTGGCATGGCTCGTGCCTGGCAGTTGGGCTGTAGACAAGCAAATTCGTGAGGAAGGTTTGGATAAGGTGCTTGAAGAGGCAGGCTTTGCAATTCGACAGCCGGGCTGCTCTGCATGTTTGGCCATGAACGATGACAAAATTCCGGCTGGCAAGTATAGCGTAAGTACAAGTAACCGCAACTTTGAAGGCCGTCAGGGTCCTGGCTCACGAACCATTCTTGCCAGTCCGTTTGTTGCAGCTGCTGCTGCAATAACAGGTAAGATAACTGACCCACGAGAGCTGATGTAAAATTAATAAAAACGATTATTAATAAAAACGATGAAACAGAAATTCAATATCATAACAAGCACTTGCATACCTCTTCCGCTTGAAAACGTAGATACAGACCAGATTATACCAGCACGTTTCCTTAAAGCCACAGACAAGGAAGGCATGGGTGATAACCTTTTCCGCGACTGGCGCTATAATGCTGACGGAACACCTAAAAAAGATTTCGTGCTTAACGACCCTTCTTATAGTGGCGTCATTCTTGTGGCTGGTAAGAATTTCGGCTCAGGCTCCTCTCGTGAGCATGCAGCATGGGCTATTGCTGGATATGGGTTCCGCGTGGTGATAAGTAGCTTCTTCGCCGACATTCACAAGAACAACGAACTTAACAACTTTGTTCTGCCGGTAGTGGTTTCGGAACCGTTCCTTGAAGAGCTGTTCGAGAGTATTGCCAAGGATCATAAGACAGAGGTGGAGGTTGACCTGCCAAACCAGACGGTTACAAACAAAGCTACAGGCAAGAGCGAACATTTTGAGATAAATGGCTACAAGAAGCATTGTCTCATGAACGGTCTTGACGATATCGACTATCTGTTGGAGAACAAAGACAAGATAGAGAGTTGGGAAGCAAAGAACAAGTAATGGAAAATACTCAAAAGATAGCACGCCCACATTTCACACAACCTTATGTGGAAATAATGGACTGCACACTACGCGACGGCGAACAGACGAGCGGCGTGAGCTTTCTTCCGCATGAGAAGCTCATGATTGCCCGTAAGCTCCTTGGTGAGGTTAATGTTGACCGCATAGAGGTGGCATCGGCGCGTGTGTCGGAAGGAGAGAAAGATGCCGTGCGTATGATCTGCCATTATGCAGAAAGCGTGGGCAAGCTGGATAGGGTAGAAGTGCTCGGCTTCGTGGACGGCCATGAGTCGATTGATTGGATTGCCGACTGTGGCGGTCGTGTCATCAACCTCTTGGCCAAAGGTTCACTCAAGCATTGTACCCAACAGCTGAAGAAAACGCCTCAAGAGCATCTTGAAGGCATACTCGCGTCGCTCGAATATGCGGAGAAGAAAGGACTTGATGTGAACCTCTATCTTGAGGATTGGAGTTCTGGCATGCGCGATTCTGCTGAGTATGTGTATCAGCTGATGGACGTGTTGTGCCACACACGCATAAAACGTTTCTTGCTGCCAGACACGCTCGGCATCATGAACCCCTTGCAATGTGTGGAATATATGCGTAAGATGGTAAAGCGTTATCCCAAGTGTCATTTCGACTTTCATGCTCATAATGATTATGATCTTGCTGTGAGCAACTCTTTGGCGGCTGTGCTTTGTGGTGCCAAGGGCCTTCATGTTACCGTGAACGGTTTGGGAGAACGTTGTGGAAACGCACCTCTATCAAGCGTTCAGGTGATATTGAAAGATCAGTTTCACGCCAAAACAGGCATTGATGAAAGCCAACTTAACTCTATAAGCCGACTGGTTGAAGGTTATAGTGGCATTGCAATTGCGGCAAACCAACCTATCGTGGGTGAGAATGTGTTTACGCAGGTGGCTGGCGTTCATGCTGATGGCGACAACAAGGACAACCTCTATTGCAATGACCTTGTGCCAGAACGTTTCGGACGTAAGCGCGAGTATGCTCTCGGAAAAAATAGCGGACGTGCCAATATCGCGCGTAACCTTGAAGAACTTGGCCTGAACCTCACGCCTGAGCAAACAAAGAAGGTTACGAAACGCATTACCGAGCTTGGCGATAAGAAAGAGCTTGTTACGCAAGATGACCTGCCATATATCGTTAGCGATGTGCTCAAACATTCGGCACCTGAAGACAAGGTGCGTCTTGTGAGCTATATGGTCACAACGAGCTACGGACTTAAGCCGCTTGCCAGCATAAAGGTCAATATAAATGGTGAGGAGTATGAGGACGACAGTACGGGTGACGGTCAGTATGACGCTTTCGTGAAAGCCTTGCGCAAGATATATAAAAATAAGCTTAACCGCTCGTTCCCCACTCTCGACAACTATTATGTGACTATTCCTCCTGGCGGACGTACAGATGCTCTTGTGCAGACAGTCATAACTTGGCGTAACGGCGATAAGCTTATGCGAACGCGCGGACTGGATGCTGACCAAACGGAGTCGGCTATAAAGGCTACGTTTAAAATGCTCAACATGATTGAGGATGGAAACGGAGAGAATAACAAGAAGTGAATTCTTGAATCGTAAACTTTAATAAACAGAATGTAAAACTTTAAAATAGAGATAATTATGAAACTTAATATTGCAGTACTTGCAGGTGACGGTATAGGCCCGGAAATCATGGCTCAGGGTGTAGACGTGTTGAACGCCGTGGCAGAAAAATTTGGACATGATTTTTCTTACAACGAGGCCATTTGTGGCGCTCATGCCATTGATGAGGTTGGAGATCCTTTCCCGGAAGCAACCTTCAAGACCTGTATGGATGCCGATGCCGTGTTCTTCGCAGCTGTTGGCGATCCTCGTTTCGACAATAATCCAACAGCCAAGGTGCGTCCTGAGCAAGGCTTGCTCGCCATGCGTAAGAAGTTGGGACTGTTTGCCAATGTTCGTCCTGTAGCAACTTTCGATTGTCTTATACATAAGTCGCCTCTTAAAGACGAACTGTTGAGAGGTGCCGACTTTGTTGTTATTCGTGAGCTTACGGGCGGAATGTATTTTGGTGAGAAATATCAAGACAACGACAAAGCTTATGATACAGACATCTACACACGTCCTGAGATTGAGCGAATCCTGAAGGTTGCATTCGAATTTGCTATGAAGCGTAACAAGCACCTCACGGTTGTTGACAAGGCCAATGTGTTGGCTTCTTCTCGTCTGTGGCGTCAGATTGCTAAGGAGATGGAGCCACAATATCCTGAGGTTACAACCGATTATATGTTTATTGACAACGCTTCAATGCGCGTGCTTACGGAGCCTCGCTTCTTCGATGTTGTGGTTACAGAGAATACCTTTGGCGACATCCTTACCGACGAGACCTCATGTATAACCGGCTCTATGGGTCTACAGCCTTCAAGCTCTCTTGGCGAGCACACTCCTCTCTTTGAGCCTGTTCACGGTTCATGGCCTCAGGCTGCTGGTAAGAACATTGCCAATCCTCTTGCACAAATCCTGTCAGGTGCCATGTTGCTTGAACATTTCGGTTTGGCCGAAGAGGGTGCGCTTATTCGCAAGGCTGTTGATGCTTCGCTCGATGCCAACGTTCGCACACCTGAAATTCAGGTCGAGGGAGGCGCTACATACGGCACAAAGGAAGTGGGCGCTTGGATTGTTGATTATATCAAGAAAGCATAAACGTTTATACGATTTTTTTGATTGTTGAACTTTCTATTATGTACGAAACTTTTGCTACATTCTAAAATTAAAGAAACAGTATAAACATAAATACATAACTACCATAGGATGAATAAGTTGACAATGCGACGTTGTGTCTGCTTTTTCTTCCTTTTTCTGTCGCTTGGAACAATGGCGCAGGATGATAAGAAGCAGCTCCGTGACAGCCTTAAGGCTGCCACAGAGCTGTTGGCTTATCATACCGACTCTATTGACTTGCGATTGAGAAAGGCTGCATGGAACCTACAATTAGGACAATGGGACTATGCAAAAAACGAGTATGACTATGTTATAAACCGCGACCCGTCAAATCTCGCGGCACGCTATTATCGTGCCTTTGCCAATGAAAAACTTAAACGCTATAATTTTGCTCGTCTCGACTATGAGGCCATATTGATGGTTGTACCAGGCAATTTTCAAGCACAGCTTGGATTGGCTTTGTTAAACCAACGCGACAACCATTTTACGGAAGCTTTTGATCAGATAAATGCTTTGGTTGAGCAACATCCTGACAGCGCCGTGGCTTATGCAGCAAGAGCCGGCATTGAGAAGGAGCGTGGCATGGGCGATCTTGCCGTTTACGATTTTAAGGAGGCTATAAAACGTGATCCTGATAATTCCGATTATCATATTAGTTATGTGGATCTTCTTATTACGCTCAAGCGTAAGGGTGAGGCTCTTGACGAGCTCGATAAGCTTGTGAAGATGGGTGTGCATCGTGGCTCGCTTCTTGATCTATATTCGCGTGCCCGTAGGATAAAATAATTTTCTTGTATCGGTTAAAATGATGTGTTCATATCGGTTGAAAAGATGTCCTTTCATCGCTTGAAATAATATTGTAATCTTCGGGAAGATTATAAAAAGTGTTACTTTTTGTTTGCAGAAACAAAATTATATGTTACTTTTGCAATCAAAATGAGTATGGTTAATCAAATCACGCGAACAGGAACGGTTCTTGCTGTTGACGGCGCGTATGTTAAAGTGAGGGTGGGCTGCATGTCGGCTTGCTCTTCTTGTGACATTTCAGACAAATGCCGTTCAGCAGAAGGCAAGACGTTGGTGATCACGGCTCTATTAAGAAATGGTCAAAGTTTATGCCCCGGCGACAATGTTATCGTGAGAGAGAGTAGGGGCAAGGCTCTTGCATCTGTCTTCATGGGCTATGGTGCCCCATTGCTTGTGTTGCTATCTGTTTGTGCAATAGGTGTTGCGTGTTCTGTAAAAGAAGACATTGTTGCGTGCGTTGCTATTGTTATAGTGATAATCTATTACGCCTTGCTTTATTTTTTTAGAGATCTTATGTCGCGCCATTTCATGCCCGAGGCAGTTGCTTTATAGGCAACATGTGAGATGAAAACCATAGGTAAGCGACGTTATATAATATGAATATTTAAATTTATGAGCTATATAATTGTTTCTGTTTTAGCTTTGGGTATAATAGCCCTTATAGCTTCATCCGTTCTTTATGTCTGTTCGCGTAAGTTTGCGGTGAAAGTGGATCCTCGTGTTGGTCAGATTAATGAGCTGTTGCCCAAGGCCAATTGTGGCGGATGTGGCTTCGCTGGTTGTCAAGCGTTGGCAGAGGCTATGGTTAAAGCTATAGATAATGGCGAGAAAGACATTCCCCAATGTCCTGTAGGAGGAGCTGAAGTGATGAAACAATGCTCTGCCCTCTTAGGTGTTGATGGTGCAGAACAGAAGCCTCGTGTGGCTGTTGTTCGTTGTCAAGGCTGCAACCTGTCATCGGCAGTAAGCTACGATGGCTTGCGCACATGCGCCGTTATGAACACCTGTGGCACAAGCGAAGGCGCTTGTGGCTATGGTTGCTTAGGTTGTGGCGACTGCGTGTCGGCCTGTAGCTTCAACGGCATCAAAATAGGCGAAAATGGCATTCCTGCCATCGATAGTTCTGTTTGTGTGGGTTGTGGCTCTTGTGTGAAAGCTTGTCCTCGACATCTCCTTGAGTTGCGCTACAAGGGCGTAAGGGACCGTCGTGTCTATGTGGCGTGCAGTAACCACGATAAGGGAGCTGCTGCGATGAAGGTATGCGATACCTCTTGCATAGGTTGTGGCAAGTGTGCTCGTGAGTGTCCGTTTGGAGCAATAACCGTTGAAGGGGCGGTGGCTTATATAGACCAAGACAAATGTCGCTTGTGCCGTAAGTGTGTGGCTGCATGTCCGCGCCATGCTATTGTGGCCGTTGGCTTCCCTGTAATAAAGAAAGAAAAAACTGATAACGAATAATATGAAACTGCATACATTCAGTAAAGGCGGAATTCATCCGTGTGACAGTAAGCTCACAGCCGATATCGCCACCCAAGAGGCTCCATTGCCCAAGAAGGCGTGTTTCCCCTTGTCGCAGCATATCGGCGCTCCTGCCAAGCCTGTAGTTAAGAAAGGCGATAGGGTTATGGTAGGCACCTTGTTGGCCGAGGCTGGTGGCTTTGTGTCAGCCCCTGTCCACTCATCTGTGTCAGGCGTGGTGTCAAAGGTAGATGTTGTGACCGATGCCTCCGGTTATCGTAAGCCAGCCATAATAATTGATGTGGAAGGTGATGAATGGCTTCCTTCTATTGACCGTTCTTCCACGTTAGAGACTCTTGACCAACATCCCGAGCTTACACCCGAGACGATTGTCAAGCGTGTAAAAGATGCAGGTGTAACGGGAATGGGTGGTGCAGGTTTCCCGACGTTCATTAAGCTGACGCCTCCTCCTGGAGCAAAGGCCGAATGTGTGATTTTGAACGGCGTAGAATGTGAACCTTACATAACGTCCGATTACCGACTGATGCTTGAGCATGCAGACGAGATTGTTGTTGGCCTTGAGTTGCTCATGAAAGCCGTGAATGTGGAAAAAGGTTTTATTGCCATAGAGGCCAATAAGCCCGAAGCCATAGCTCTCATGGAACAGAAAGTGTCGGGTCACAAAGGCTTAAAGGTTGTGCCGTTGGCCATGCGTTATCCTCAGGGTGGTGAGAAGCAACTCGTAGAAGCTGTTACAGGCCGTCAGGTTCCCATGCCTCCAGCCATACCCATCAATGTGGGAGCGGTTGTGCAGAATGTGGCAACATCCTTTGCTGTCTATGAGGCTGTAATGAAGCATAAGCCACTTTTTGAGAGATATGTTACCGTTACAGGCAAGCGGGTAGAGAAGCCTGGCAACTTTGTTGTTCGTATGGGCACAAGTGCTGCCGACATTCTTGACCTCTGTGGCGGTCTTCCCGCTTGTGATAACAAGGTTCTTTCTGGCGGTCCGATGATGGGCAAGGCACTTGTTTCTTTGGAAGCCCCTGTTGTTAAAGGAACAAACTGTCTTACCGTTCTGTCAGACGATGAGGCTCGTCGTGAGAAGCCGTCGCCTTGTATACGTTGTGCCAAATGTGTTGCTGCGTGTCCGATGGGTCTTGAGCCATATCTTCTTGCAACACTCTCCTCGCTTCATAATTGGGAACGTGCTGAGAATGAGGACATATTTGCTTGTATAGAGTGTGGCTCATGCCAATATACCTGTCCCTCACACCGCCCGTTGCTCGACAACATTCGCACAGGTAAGGCAACAGTAATAGGAATAATGAAAAGTCGCAAAAAAGGATAAGAGCGACAGTTATTAATATAGAAAAATATTATGTCAAAACTCATAGTGTCTCCTTCACCACACATTCATGCCGACAATAGCGTGAACAAGCTCATGCGTGGTGTGTTGTTCGCACTTCTCCCCGCATTGTTGGTGTCATTCTGTTATTTTGGTATAGGCGCAGTCATAGTGTGTGCCGTAAGTGTGGTTTCATGCGTATTTTTCGAGTGGGCCATCAGCAAATGGCTTCTCCATAACGATGGCAAGTCGGTTCTCGACCTGTCTGCCGTTCTTACAGGTGTGCTTCTGGCTTTTAATCTCCCGTCCAATCTTCCTGTCTGGATCATTATTATTGGTGCCTTTGTAGCTATTGGCGTTGGCAAGATGACGTTTGGTGGACTGGGTTGCAACCTCTTCAATCCCGCCCTTGTAGGCCGTTGTTTCTTGCTCGTGTCCTTTCCCGCGCAGATGACGTCATGGCCTGTGCCTGGCCAGCTTCTCAAATATACGGATGCCACGACAGGCGCCACGCCCTTAAGTCTTATGAAATGGGCCATAAAGAGCAACGACCCTTCCGTACTTGAGGAACTTCCTGACGAAATGACGATGTTGCTTGGCAACACATCCCTTGGCTATGGAGCTGGCGCTTTGGGCGAGGTGTGTGCTCTGGCTTTGCTCTTGGGCCTTGCTTACATGCTTTGGAAACGTATCATAACGTGGCACATTCCTGTGAGCATTATAGCTACTGTGCTTGTGTTCTCGGGTGTGTTGCATCTGTGCTCGCCCTCTTATGAGAACCCCATTGGTGTGTTGCTTAGCGGCGGTTTGCTTCTTGGCGCAATATTCATGGCAACCGACTATGTCACCTCGCCCATGACCCCTCGCGGACAGATCATATATGGTGTGGCAATAGGCTTTCTGACAATAGTTATACGCAACTGGGGAGCTTATCCTGAAGGCATGTCATTCGCAATTCTTGTTATGAACGCTTTCACACCACTCATCAACTTCTATGTCAAACCCAAACGTTTCGGAAAGAATGCTTAAGAACGAAGGGCTTAAGTACAAAGAGTTGATAAAAATAAATGGTTTACGAAATAAAGAACTGTAAACGAAAAATGAAAAGATGGAAAAACTAAAATCTACTTTCACAAACATGGCGCTTGCCCTTACTCTTGTTGCCGTGTTTGCAGGTGGCTTGCTGGCGTGGGTGAACAACATGACGCAAGGGCCTATAAAGGCGCAGGAGGAGAAGACCCTTACCGACGCTATCGGTTTGGTCATGGCTGACGGCTCACTAAAGGTGTCGTCTACAGATACCGTGCGTATAAACCATGATGGAGACATTTCAACTTATATCGTTCACAACGCAACCGATAGCAAAGGAACACCGCTGGGATGTGCCGTAGAGAGCAGCGTCATGGGCTTTGGCGGCAACATGAAGGTGCTTGTCGGGTTCGATACAAAAGGCACAATTCTTGGTTATCAGGTGCTGCAGACCTCTGAGACCCCAGGCTTGGGGCAAAAAGCAGGTCAATGGTTTCAGAAAGATGCAAAAGGTTGTATCGTTGGATGTGAGATGAGCGAGGAGAAACCTCTTGCTGTAAAAAACGATGGGGGAGACGTGGATGCTATAACGGCTTCAACCATAACCTCAAGGGCCTTTCTTAAGGCAGTAAACAGGGCGTTCGAGGCTTATAGAAAAAATAGTGCTGAAAATGCCCCTGCCGTCGATACAACAACAGGCGCATCGCCCAAACACAAGCATCATAAATAAGGCTCGGTTTGTTTGTGTTAAAGGCTGGGCTTGTTGGTGCATGAAACTTATCTTGCAAAGCAAAAAAACGGCATGTTATAATAATGAAATAAAAGAATACAATATAAATAAAGATGAAAAATCTGAAGATATTGCTTAACGGACTGTTGAAGGAGAACCCCACGTTTGTTCTGCTCCTCGGCATGTGTCCCACTCTTGCCACAACCACATCGGCTGTAAACGGTTTGTCCATGGGTTTGGCCACCACGTTTGTGCTCATCTGTTCCAATGTAGCTGTGTCTGTCATTAAGAAAGTAACGCCCGACATGGTCCGCATACCTGTGTTTGTGGTGCTTATTGCTTCCTTTGTTACCGTTTTACAGATGGCTTTGGCAGCATGGATGCCTTCTGTCAATGCATCGTTGGGTCTCTATATTCCTCTTATAGTGGTCAACTGTATAATCTTGGGGCGTGCAGAAGCCTTTGCTTGCAAGAACACGGTTGTGGCAAGCTTGTTCGACGGCGCTGGCATGGGATTAGGCTTTACCCTTGGTTTGACTCTTCTTGGCATGCTGCGCGAGTTTCTTGGTACAGGTACCTTGTTCGGTCTCTCTATTGTGCCAGAACAATATGGCGCCCTCGTCTTCATCCTTCCTCCTGGAGCGTTTATCACGCTCGGATATCTTATTGCAGCCGTAAACAAGATGAAATAGTTTTTTCAAGATAAGACATCCTTTCGAGAAGAAACACAAACAAAAAAAATAAAAATAAATAAAGCGACATGGAGTTTTTGCTCATATTCATATCTGCGATATTCGTCAACAATATCGTCCTGTCACAGTTTCTTGGAATCTGTCCGTTCTTAGGCGTGTCAAAAAAAATAGATACGGCCTTGGGCATGGGCATGGCTGTGGCTTTTGTGCTCACGCTGTCCACCATAGTGACATATCTTGTTCAGAAGACCGTTCTCGTGCCTTTTGGCCTTGAGTATCTTCAGACCATCGCGTTCGTGCTTATTATCGCGGCGTTGGTGCAGATTGTGGAGATCGTGTTGAAGAAAGTGTCGCCTGTGCTGTATCAGGCCTTGGGCATCTTCCTCCCTCTGATAACGACAAACTGTGCCGTTCTTGGCGTTGCCATTCTCGTAATACAGAAAAACTTTACGCTCATGCAAAGCATCGTCTACGCCTTTTCCACAGCCGTCGGTTTCTCCTTGGCGTTAGTGGTCTTCGCCGGTCTTCGTGAGCAGTTGTCGCTGGTCAACGTGCCTAAGGGCATGAGGGGCGTGAGCATAGTGCTCGTAACGGCAGGTCTGTTGTCGTTGGCTTTTATGGGCTTCAGCGGTGTGGATCTTGGTCTTAAAACCTTGTTTGGACTAAAATGATACACACTCTCTGTTTGCTTTTAAAGTCAATAAACACAATAAAAATAACAAACCAATAGGCACAATTCTAAAAGAAAATAAGCAAATCTTGAGGACAACATTTAAAAACATTTGATATTATGAAACAGACAATTCTTGTGACAGGCGGTACGGGCTTCATTGGTTCCCATACCACCGTAGAGCTCATCGAAGCAGGCTACAATGTGGTAATCGTAGACAACCTCTCAAACTCAAAGGCTGAGGTGGTTGATGGTATAGAAAAGATAACAGGTGTGCGTCCTGCCTTTGAAAATGTCGACCTTCGCGACAAGGAGGCTACGGAGAATGTTTTCAAAAAGTATCCTGGCATCAACGGCATTATTCATTTTGCTGCGTCTAAGGCAGTAGGAGAGAGCGTAGAGAAGCCTTTGCTCTACTATCGCAACAATATCGTTTCTCTTGTCAACCTTCTTGAACTCATGCCTGTTTACGGCGTCAAAGGAATAATCTTCTCTTCAAGCTGCACCGTTTACGGTCAGCCGTCAAAAGAGAATCTCCCCGTAACAGAAGAGGCTCCCATACAAAAGGCTCTCTCTCCTTATGGCAACACCAAGCAGATTAACGAGGAGATTATTCACGACTACATCCATAGTGGAGCAAATGTGAAGTCGATCATCCTTCGCTATTTTAACCCCATCGGCGCTCATCCCTCAGCCCTCATTGGCGAGTTGCCCAACGGCGTGCCCATGAACCTCATACCTTTCGTCACACAGACAGCCATAGGCGTGCGTAAGGAGCTCAAGATTTTTGGAAACGACTATAACACACCCGACGGTACATGCATTCGCGACTATATCTATGTCGTAGATCTTGCCAAGGCCCATGTTAAGGCCATGGCGCGTGTGCTTGATCAGGAAACCGAGCCGGTTGAAATTTTCAATATCGGCACAGGCCATGGCGTTTCTACCCTTGAGGTTGTAGAAGGTTTTGAGAAGGCCACAGGTGTAAAGGTTAACTGGACTTATGCTCCCCGTCGCGAAGGTGATATAGAGAAGGTGTGGGGCAATGTAGACAAGGCCAACAAGGTTCTTGGATGGAAGGCAGAGACTCCTCTTGAGGATGTGCTTTGCTCAGCCTGGAAATGGCAGCTCAAGTTGCGCGAGGATGGCATAATGTAAAATGCATTTTTTGTTCTAAACTGCTGATTTTCTTTGTTTTTCTTTTGTTTCTGCCCTTTTAGAGCGGTTTAAAAGAAAAAAAAACTTAAAAAACGCATCTGTACATGCGAAAGTTTTGCTGCAAAGAAAAAAAATACTAATTTTGCATTCTGTTTGGAATAAGTATCAAAAAAGAAAACAAAAAATTTAGATAGAAATGTCGAAAATTTGTCAGATTACTGGTAAAAAAGCCCAGATTGGAAACAATGTTTCTCATTCAAAGCACCGCACAAAGCGTAGCTTTGATGTGAACTTGTTCAGCAAGAAATTCTTCTATGTAGAAGAAGACTGCTGGATTCGCCTCAAAATTAGTGCAGCAGGTCTGCGCCTCATCAATAAGGTAGGTCTTGACGCTGCTCTTAAGTCGGCTGTGTCTAATGGCTATGTAGACTGGAAGGACATTAAAGTAATAGGAGAGTAATAACGATGGCATCTAAGAAAGCAAAAGGCAACAGAGTACAGGTTATTCTGGAGTGTACAGAGATGAAGGAGAGCGGTCTTCCTGGAACAAGTCGCTATGTGACAACCAAGAACCGCAAGAATACTCCTGAGCGCATGGAACTTATGAAATACAACCCTATCCTTAAGAAGATGACTCTTCACAAGGAGATTAAATAATAACACACTATGGCAAAGAAAGCGGTCGCTACCCTCCATGAAGGATCTACGGATGGTCGCGCATACACAAAGGTTATTAAGATGGTAAAGAGCCCCAAGACCGGCGCTTACGTTTTTGACGAGCGTATGGTTCCCAATGAGGCTGTTAAGGACTTCTTCAAGAAGTAATCTTAATTTGAATTTCAATTTTCATCTATTGCCTTCGTGGCAAGAGATATAAAGGTTTAAGCCTTGCTTCACATCAAACAGATGAGGAGCAAGGCTTTTTGCTTGACACCCTTTTTAATACTCCACTCAAATCTTGCTTGTTAACTTAAAATAACACACACAAACGCCTCAAGGCTTGCCAATGTGGATAAAAATGCTTAATTTTACACCCCAATAAAGTGTGCTGAACGCGTCAGAGGCAAAAAGAATGGCCTTATAGCCTGTTTTTGTCTGAAAAAGCCGTGTTGCTGCGCACACAACAAGCAAGTTGTAAAACGAGAATAAATAAGAACAAACATAAATACATTTAATGGACGAAAATCAGACATTTGATATGGACCGAATTTTGAAGGTCAATATCGAGGAGGAGATGAAGACCTCTTACATCAACTACAGTATGTCGGTGATTGTGGCCCGTGCGCTCCCAGATGTGCGCGATGGTTTCAAGCCTGTTCACCGCCGCATACTCTTCGGCATGTTGGGCATCGGCAACACAAGCAATAGCCCCTACAAGAAGTGTGCGCGTGTTGTAGGTGAGGTGTTGGGTAAGTATCACCCCCATGGTGACAGTTCTGTTTATGGTGCGCTAGTACGTATGGGTCAGGACTGGAACATGCGTTACATGCTTGTCGACGGTCACGGCAACTTCGGTTCTGTTGACGGCGACTCACCAGCTGCTATGCGTTACACCGAGTGCCGCCTCTCGAAGATGGGTGAGCACATTATGGACGACCTTGAGAAAGATACTGTTGACATGGTGCCCAACTTTGACGGCACCCTGGCAGAACCCTCAGTTATGCCTACCCGCATTCCCAACCTCTTGGTTAATGGCGGAAACGGCATTGCTGTAGGTATGGCCACAAACATTCCGACCCACAACCTGTCGGAGGTTATCGATGGCTGTTGCGCTTACATCGACAATCCAGACATCGACACCGAGGGCCTCATGCAGTTTGTTAAGGCTCCCGATTTCCCGACAGGAGCATACATCTATGGTCTACAGGGCGTTAAGGATGCTTATGAGACAGGACGTGGCCGCATTGTGTTGCGTGCCAAGTCGGAGATCGAGAGTGGCGACACCCACGACAAGATTGTCGTTACCGAGATTCCTTATGGCGTAAACAAGGCGCAGCTTGTTGAAAACATTGCCGACCTCGTAAAGGAAGGACGTCTCGACGGCATCTCAAACGTTAACGACGAGTCAGGCCGTCAAGGCATGCGTATCGTGGTTGACGTTAAGCGCGATGCCAACGCCAACGTGATCCTCAACAAACTCTACAAGATGACGGCCATGCAGAGCTCGTTCTCTGTCAACTGCATTGCCTTGGTGAAGGGCCGTCCGCGTCTTCTCTCTCTGAAAGACTGCATCGCCCACTTCATAGAGCATCGTCACGATGTTGTGATCCGCCGTACCAAGTTTGACCTGAAGAAAGCACAGGACCGTGCCCACATCATTCAAGGTCTCATCATCGCGTGCGACAATATCGATGAGGTGGTCCACATCATCAGAGCCAGCAAGACCCCCGTCGACGCCCAGCGCAACCTTGAGAAGCGTTTCGAGCTTGACGAGCTCCAGTCGAAGGCCATCGTAGACATGCGTCTGGCACAGCTCACAGGTCTGCGCATGGACCAGTTGCGCAACGAGTATGAAGAGCTGGAGAAGCTCATCGCCCATTTGCAGGCAATCCTTGACGATCCCGAACTGTGCAAGCAGGTCATGAAGGATGAGCTTCAGGAGGTTAAGGAAAAGTATGGCGATGCCCGTCGTACCGAGATCAAGCCTTACGAGCACGAGTTCAACGCCGAAGACTTCTATCCCAACGACCCCGTGGTGATAACCGTGAGCCATCTGGGCTACATCAAACGCACGCCGCTGAGCGAGTTCCGCGAGCAGGCAAGAGGTGGAGTGGGAGCCAAGGGCGCACGCACACGCGAACAAGACTTTACCGAGTATATCTATCCCGCCACCATGCATCAGACCATGCTGTTCTTCACACGCAAGGGTCGTTGCTACTGGCTCAAGTGTTACGAGATTCCTGAGGGCGACAAAAACTTCAAGGGCCGCGCCATACAGAACATGCTCAACATCGAGAGCGACGACTCTGTCAACGCCCTTCTGCGCCTCCGTGGTCTTGACGACGAAGAGTTTGTCAAGTCCCATTATGTGGTGTTCGCCACCAAGAACGGAACGGTCAAGAAGACCTCTCTTGAGGCCTACTCGCGTCCGCGTGCCAACGGCGTTATAGCCATCAACATAGCCGAGGGCGACGAGGTGGTTGACGTGCGTCTGACCAACGGCCACAACGAGCTTATCCTTGCCGACCGCAACGGTCGTGCCGTTCGTTTCAACGAGACCGACGTGCGTTGCATGGGTCGTGTGTCAACAGGTGTGCGCGGCATGAAGCTCGACGATGGCGACGATGCTGTGATCGGCATGATTGTCGTTAACGACGCAGCCACCGAGACCGTCATGGTCGTTTCAGAAGAAGGCTACGGCAAGCGCTCACAGGTCGAAGACTATCGCAAGACAGCGCGTGGCGGCAAGGGAGTGAAGACCCTCAACATCACGGAGAAGACAGGCCGTCTGGTAGCCATCAAGAACGTTACCGACGACAACGACCTCATGATCATCAACCGCAGCGGCATCGCCATTCGTCTTTCTGTAGCCGAGTGTCGTGTAATGGGACGCGCCACACAGGGCGTCCGTCTCATCAACCTCGCCAAGAAGAACGACGTCATCGCAAGCGTGTGCAAGGTCATGAGCAGCGAGCTCGAAGCCTCGGTAGAGGAAGACAGCCAGTCGACCTTCAACGAGAAGCAGGAACTCATAAACAGCGACCACACAGCCACGTCTTCGGCCGACGGGGCAACCGAAGCTTCAGAAGCTCCCGTAACAGCACAAACTGGCGAAGCAACGGAGACAGATGACGCAAAAGAAGGTGCCGCTTCAAAGGATGAAAAGAAGAACAACGATGGTCCTGGCGACCTGTTTGCCGGAACCGATTTCTTCACCAACGACTGATAATAGGCCGTTAGCACATAACAGACAATTCACATTTATTATTAATTTTTGATATATGAAGAAACTCATGATCATGGCCCTTATGGCAGCAGCTGCCACAACGGCCCTTGCTCAGGATGTCAAGTCCATCCTAAAAGCAAAAACCTATTCTGAAGCCCAGACCCTCTTGCAGAGCAGCCTCGCTTCTCTTGACAACGAGTCAAAGGCCAAGGCCTACAACAAGCTCGTGCAGCTCTCTATGGAGAAGATCAACCACGAGAGCGCAACCATCAGCGGCAACGCTGTGGCTCAGCAGCTCGGTCAGGGCAAGGTAGAGCCCTATGACACCGTGGGTTACAACAAGGCCATCTGCACAGCTCTCAAGGACGCAATGGAGTGTGACAAGTATGACAACATGCCCAACGCCAAGGGCAAGATCGCTCCCAAGTTCCACAAGAAGAACCAGGAAACCCTGTGGCCTTTGCGTGTAAACCTCATCAATGCAGGTCAGGACGCAGGCAACGCTCAAGACACCAAGGCAGCATCCGAATATTTCTCTCTCTATGTAGAGACCGCTACCGACAAGCTCTTCGCCGACCGCGACGTTGCAAAGATGCCCGACCAGTATCTTGGTCAGATTGCCCGTTTCGCAGCCATCTATGCTTTCCAGGACAAGAACATGGAGAAGGCAAACGCCTACTGCGACGTGGCTCTCAACGACACAGCCTCTTACAAGGACGCTCTGGAGCTTAAGATGTATCTCATGCAGCAGACCCTGAAAACCCGTGAAGACTCAGTAAAGTGTCTCTCACAGTTTGAGACCCTCTATGCAAAAGACAAGAGCGATGCCATCTTCACCAACCTGGCAAGCATGTATGGCAACCTCGGCATGAAAGACAAGCAGGACAAGCTCGTTGCCGAGAAGCTGGCAGAGGATCCCAAGTGCTACTTCGCTTACGCCATCAGAGGCCAGAGCGAGATGAACGAGAGAAAGTATGACGAGGCCATTGCCGATTTCAAGAAGGCCCACGAGATCGACCCCAAGAAGTCGATCATGTGCACCTACATCGGCGCCTGCATCAACGCAAAGGCAGCAAGCCTCGACGGCGAAGCCCAGAAGAAGCTGCTCGAAGAGTCGGTAACCTACCTTGAGAAGGCACGCGACCTCGATCCTAACCGTAACGAGGCCAACTGGGCTTATCCTCTCTACCAATGCTACTATTCTCTCTATGGCGAGAGCGACAGCCGCACAGCCGAGCTGAAAGGCCTTGTCAACCAGTAAGTACAGTGAGCTCATGACACCCCTTTAGACAACCCCGTCTCCCCATGTTTTCAGCGTGAGTGTTGAAGATGTGGGGAGATGAATTGTTTTCATGCAATTTGCTTCATACAGATTGTTTTTGTATAACCACATTCATTCCTATTCATTATTATGCTCAAAAGATTTCTCCCTCTGTTTATCTCCGTCTTCATTGCCGCTCTTGGATGTTTTGCGCAAAAGAAAGACATCTCTTCAGCCAAGGACATGGTTAAGAACAATCGTGATCTGCCCAAAGCGGAAATGATGATGCGAACACTTCTCAACGATTCGAACAATCGTGAGAACACAAAAATATGGGATGTCCTTTTCGATGCCGTGAAAAAGCAGTATGACAATGGTAACGAACAACTGTATCTGAAGAACAAGTACGACACGACCCAACTGTTCGTCAACGCCCGCAAGATGTTTGAGGTCTATGCCGCCTTTGACAGCATAGACGCGCGTCCCAACTCTCATGGCCAGTCGCGCCCCAAATACAGGAAAAAGCATGCCGCCTTCCTGCTCAACTATCGTAAGAACCTCTATACCGGCGGTCTGTTCTTTGTCAAGAAGCAAGCCTATGCCGATGCTTACACCATGTTCGACACCTACCTTGAGTGTCTTTCCTGCCCCCTGTTTTCCGAGAGCGGCCTAAGCGTTGAGAAAGATGCCAACGCCCACAACGCCGCCTACATGTCGTTGTTCTGCGGCTACAAGCTCAACAGCTACGACAAGACCATGCGTTATCTCGATCTCGCTCTTCAAGACACGGCCAATCTCAACAACAAGTACCAGTATCTTGCCGAGACCTATCGTTCGGTTAAAGACACGGCCCTCTATGTCAAGACCTTGGAGCAGGGCTTCGGTAAATTCCCCACGAGCATGTATTATTTTCCCCGCCTGTTTGACTACTATTTCAACCTCCACGGCAACCTCTCCCATGCTATGAACCTTTGTGACCAAGCCCTCAAGGCCGACAGCACCAACACGGTGTTCCTGCTTGCCAAAAGCTCCTTGCTTCTTGAGAGTCAGGCTTACGACGCGTGTATAGACATGTGCGACAAGCTCATCGCCCGAAACGACTCGCTCGCCGATGCCTATCTTAACGCAGGATTGGCCTTCTACAACCAGGCCATAAAATATGATGCCAACATTCTGGAAGCACGTAAGAACCGCTCCAAGCAGCGCCAGCTCTACAAGCGAGCCATGCCTTATCTCCAGCAGTTTCGCAAGTTGCGTCCCGAGGAACAGGCCAAGTGGGGATTACCCCTTTACACCATCTATTTCAATTTGAACATGGGAAAAGAGTTTGACGAGATAGAAAAAATAATAAAGAAGAAAAATGGACAATAAAGAGATATACAGAAAGCTGGGCATAAGCACGCTCAGCGCCATGCAGAAGGCCACAGCCAGCGCCTTTGAGCGCACCAACCACGACATCGTCGTTCTGTCGCCCACAGGCACAGGCAAAACCCTTGCTTACCTCCTGCCGCTTGTCGGCGCCGTGAACCCCGCCGTCGACGACGTCCAGGCCATCGTCATCGTGCCAGGCCGTGAGCTCGCCCTGCAGTCGGCCAAGGTGCTTCAGCAGATGGGTTGCGGCGTGAGAGGCTACGCCGCCTTTGGTGGTCGCATGGCCATGGACGAGCACCGTGAGCTGCGCAACCTGCGTCCACACATCGTCTTCGCCACCCCAGGCCGTCTTAACGACCATCTTGACAAGGAAAACATCTCGCCCTTGAAGGTGCGCACGGTTGTGATCGACGAGTTCGACAAATGTCTCGACATGGGCTTCAGCGGCGAGATGATGAGCGTCATGGGCAAGCTCAAGTTTGCCAACCGCCACATCCTCCTCTCAGCCACCAACGCCGACAGCATACCCCGTTTCGTCAACATGCAGAACGTGGAGCTTGTCAACTATCTTGAAGACAGCGCCGACGTGCGCCAGCGCATAGAGCTTCAGGTTCTTCACAGTCCTGTCAACGACAAGCTCGACACCCTCTACGCTTACCTTTGCACCACGTCAGCCGACAGCACCATCGTATTTGTGAACCATCGCGAGAGTGTGGAGCGCATAGCCTCTTACCTTGAGGGCAAAGGCTTCGTTGTCAGCGCCTTCCATGGCGGCTTGGACCAGAAGCAACGCGAGGCAGCCCTCTACAAGTTTTCCAACGGATCAGCCAACGTCATGGTGTGTACCGACCTTGCCTCTCGTGGTCTTGACATCGACAACATAGCCCATGTGGTCCATTACCATCTGCCCGAGACGCCCGAAGCCTACATCCACCGTGTGGGCCGTACAGCCCGTTGGCAGGCCGAAGGCACCTCTCTCTTTATCCTTGGTCCGAAGGAAACGTTGCCTCAGTATGTCGGTCCGTCTGAAGAGGTAGAGCTCCCCGAGCCCCTTCCTCTTCCTGCTGCTCCCCGCATGAAGACCATCTACATAGGCAAGGGCAAGAAAGACAAGATCAGCCGTGGCGACATTGTGGGCTTCCTCTGCAAGAAGGGAGGTCTTGACAGCTCCCTCATAGGCAAGATCGACGTTAAGGAACGTTACGCTTATGTGGCTGTCAGCGCATCAGCTGTCAAGGTTCTTCTCTCAAAGGTAAAGAACGAAAAGATCAAAGGTCTGAAAACCGTTTGCGAGATAATAAAATAGGCGTGCTCTATCATAAAAAAACGGCGTGCAAACACATTGTGTTGCACGCCGTTAATCATTCATAATGCCCACATTAATCATTCATATTGCTCCCATAAATCATATTTCTTTGAGCGCATGTTGTCATACGATTCTGTGTTGTTTTTCAATGTAGGTTCCATTGTTCCTCCTTCCAATTTCAGTTTTGTTTCGTTCTCGTTTCCTGGTGAACTGGCCATGAGATGAAGAGAGTCTATTCTCTTCACCATTATTTTAGGTGTAATATATTTCTTCGACATAAGGTTTTTGGTGTTAAAGGTTTTCATTTAATGTTCTTTTCCTTGCTTTTTGATGATATGTTTGTTTTGCGGCTTTGTTCTTTAAAAGCTCATAAGCCAGCCTATTTTACCATAATCCGTTTCTTGTTAATGATATACACCCCTTTAGGCAGCTGAGATGCGTTCTTTACCTTACCCATCTTTTGTCCAGAGATGGAGAAGACCACATGTTCTGTTTCAGCTTCCTGTCTTTTAACGGGTTGCACGGCTGTGGCTTCATCATGGTTGGTTATCTTTGCTTCAGTCTCAACGATGCTCTTTTTACCGGGAAAGACGAAATAGGCTCTATAACATTTCATGGTGCCTGTGCCGTTGGGGCTCACAAGATCCAATCCCTTTACGCCACTTAAGAACTTGATGTTTTTGTCTGCCAGCTCTTCCGAATCGGCAGTAAAAGGCGAGAATACGCCTTTGAACGTGAATGTTTTGTTGGCATCAGATTCAAGCATATAGCTTACATCGACAGGGGTTGTTTGCTCTATCTGCTTGTTGATGAACGTCAAGTCGGCAGCTGTGATGTCTTTTATTGGCTTTATGAGATAAGGCTTGCCTGCTTTTGTCGTGGTGACCTTTTTAAACTTCAGATTTATCGTCTTGTCTTGCTGATCTACCCCATCGAAACCTTGAAACTCAGCACCCTTAAACTGTTTCTTTATGTCGTCTTCTGTCAACGAAAAAGGCAAGCAGATAGTGTACCAACCGCCATCGGCAATAAATGATCTGTCAATTTTGATGCTTGGAACCTTACCCGTTATGTCTTTGTCTTTAACGGTCTCTGATAACGATTTGGAGGTTTCTAAAGTGAGAGATGGGGTGATGGATTTGTAGATGTAGACATATTTGTTGTAATCATAAATAAAATGGATTGTATTATTATTATAAAAACCTAGATTTGCGGCAGGATCCTGTCTTCTAAGATAGGCTTTTCCTTCATTGTCTATTTCTTTTACATCTATATAAGAATTTGATTTACTTTGTAGAGAAAGTTGATAATTAGCAAGACATGAAAGGTAACCAAAATTACCGTTACTGTCTTTGTATGGTTCCAATTGAAATAGGTATTTCTTATCATTGTCTTTACCGACAATTTTCAACTTAAAAGTTGCTATCTTCTCGTTTATTATAAAGAAATCACCATAAGGTTGCATTTCAACCAAATTGTCATGGCTCTTATTCAAAGTATAAAAGTTCTTACATAAAGCAGTTCTTTTTTCTTTATTAGCGATAATAAACAACGTTCCGTCAGTAGTCAATTCTGACTCTTTTGTAACAAGCTTATAGACATTGCTCGTGTTTGCGTTATCGTCAGCATAGGTTGGTAGGCTGATGAAAACAGCAATTAAGGTGACTATCAGGTTTTCAATTAGTTTCTTTTTCATACTTTTAAATTTTATTGTTTTTAGTTATATGTTGGCAAAGGTAGATAAATAATCTTAAACAAAGACGGTTTTTTGAAATTTAAAAAAAAAAAGAGTGAATGCAATAATTCCACCTTTTAATAATAAAGATTATGTTAATTTTTTGCCTAAAAATAACGCCTAAAAAAGCAAGAAATAGCAGAATGATGCTTTTTTTTTGAGTTACAAGTGGTTGTGGCAGTCGTTGGCTTTAAGTGGTATAGATGAGGAAAAGCGAAAAAACGCAGATTGGAGAAATAGAAACGCTTTCAAATCATTACCTCGCAGAAACGTCCTAATAAGCATTTTTAACGGTGGCGGTTCATATTTCCCCATTCTGCGTAAGTTTTGGTTTTGCCATGCAACTCTCATAGTTTAATTTTGCACCGAACAAAAAAGTAAGAATTATGAGATGCACTTTCAAGACAGTCTTCTATGTAAATGGAAGCAAGGAGAGAAACGGAATTGTCCCTATCATGGGACGTGTGACAATCAACGGAACTATCGCACAGTTCAGTTGCAAGCAGAGCGTTACCAAGGCTATCTGTGATATCTTAGCCGTATTTTTACAGTCGAAATCAATAAAACTCGTTGTTATGACATTAAAAGAATTACTCGACTCGCTTTCGTTCGACGAAATTGCACCAAATGCATTCATTGGTGGCAACCTGGCAACCTGGCAACTATATTCTAATAAATATACTATATATAAGTAAGTCGTAAAAATTAATTTATACTAAGCCACATGGGCAAAGTTGATATTG